>ERZ1031149.22-NODE-22-length-65173-cov-49.265011_pt1 | contig 65173 bp, 76 predicted proteins | sample MGYA00518223_ERZ1031149 | MGnify/ENA primary metagenome ERZ1031149 (study PRJEB33718, sample SAMN03159768) | human skin metagenome | collected 2014-05-20 | study: EMG produced TPA metagenomics assembly of the PRJNA266117 data set (Human skin bacterial metagenome...
GTCTTATATCATGAAAAAATCAATCACCACGGGGACAAGCCCAGTGGTGTACTCACCTTTGAATTTATGAACTTATCTATTTTAAATACCTGTTTTCATTGATATTTTCTTCTTAAAAATGACTAAATATCCAATTTGAACAATTTCACTTCCCAGCAAAGTTCAAACTCCACATACTCATATTCATGTAGAACCTCACCATATTCATAAAATTTAGCGCTATCTACAGTTCCATCTTCATTATATTCTATTTCAATGGAATCCTTATCCATTTCAGGGAATTCATTGTGAATAAATTCCATCACAGTTTCTTCTGAATTATCCTTGATTGGTGAGACATTAAGTGATATATCATATCCAGCAGTATCAACATCAAGATGAGTGGCAATAACAAACATGTTTTCTCCTTATATAGTGTGTTTTTCTTTGTTTTTAACACTTATTACCATAAGAGAAATCCTGATAAGGGTTAAGTTATAGTGGTAAGAATTCATCCCATTATATAAGTGGGAGTAAGTTTTTTTCACTTCGCCATTAGACAAAGAAGAAATTGTGTTATACCATGTCAAATGGAAAGAAACTATCATATCTTAAATCTACTATCATACAAGGAGAAAATCATGAATAAGAACATGAATATCCACCAACTAGATGAAGAAATCAAAAAGAAAAATGATGAGATACATGCACTATACTCACAGCGTGATTCTGCACGCAACCATACCCTCAATGAGGTTATGGGGAGGATTTTTGAAAAGATTGATCAGGATAAGCTTTATCAGAGTAAAGATCTAGAAAAAAGGTATGTTCATACTGTAGGTGATGCAGATAACTACCCTTATGAGGGAGTGTTCTTAAAAAGCTATAAAGAAGATTATGGTGAATATGAGGAGACACATCTAGGTGACGATGAAACTGAGATTCTTTCTGTTACCTTCAATATCAAGTATGATAGAGAGGTGCAAAAGATCATGGATGAGTATTATTGGGAAGAACTAGAAGGATAAAAGGCTATTAACCTCTGGTTTTAACACCTCCTTGAAGAATGTATCTTTCAAGGAGGTGCTTTTTTGCTGTGTTGGACCATTTGAAAAAGGGACATAGAATATATAGGAAATGATCTACATCTTTGCATGTGCATCACACCCATATAGGGGTGCAGATCACTGTTAAAACTTGCCTGACTATAACAAAAATCCTATAGTAGTAAGTATCAACAAGGAAAACACCACACAATATAAGGAGAAAATACCATGTTTAGCGATGTCATTTTTGAGGGAGTATTCCTTACAAAAGATCATGACGGTAGGATTACAACTGAAAGCCACAAAGTAGCAATAGATCTATCCATTGATCATGTTCCTACTGATTTTGCTAACTTTTTCTATGATGTTAAATCTTTCCACAAGGATGAAGAAACTTTCCATGATATTCCTTTAGTGGATCGCACATGGGATGGAGAAGAATACTTTGATGTCATTGATGTGATCATGGATTTTCCTGAGTTCTTTGTTATTACCAGCCCTAAAGATACAGAACTTGATCTCAAAGATCTGGTTAATGTCATTGACATCTTTCATCTATAGTATCTAGATGATAGAAAACTTCCTTTTTGTTGATACTTTTTCAACAAAGGGGAAGTTTTGTTGCTACGCACTATCTCTTCTAGTAGAATAGAAGCATATCAAATAAACAACACATCATATCAATAAGGAAGATTACTATGCGAGAAAACTTAACTTCTCAAGATATCCACACAATGCTAGACAAATCAGCTGATACTATTCCTTGGTATTGTGATACCAGGTATGGCTATCTCCTTTGTGAGGGAGGGGAGACTCTCTATGATTCTGATGGAAAGGCTGTTTCTTATGCATCAGAACTAGAATTGCACCCATTTTCTAATGATGATCTCATTCTATCTTCTTATGCACCTGATTTTGCCCAAGAGGTTGTGTATTGGAGGGATAAGATAGAAGAGAAGAAAGCTCACTACAAAGAAGTACTATCTTCTAGTGAAAAAGACAGCATGGAACATAACTGTGCTAAGGAAGTTCTTTCTGTTTTAGATGATCTTGTTGATGGTATTCCTCAGTATCAAGGAGGGGTTGTTGGTTAAATCTCCCTATCTTCTCTTTGTAGGAGGAGGTGGGAAAAGGGACACAAACTACCTACCCCCCGTTATTATTCCTCTACCTCCACGAATTCAACCTCTGCTGCCACAATGTGTTGTGGGTTTACAATCAACTTGCTTCCTTCTTTTTTCTCTAAAGGATCGTCTAGAACAACACTGGTAATCTTCTCACCATTATTCACAGCATCTTCTACCAAGGTAGAAAACTCTTGATAAACTTCCCATGCTGTATCATAATCTGTGCAAGGATTGCCTTCACCGTCATCAATAGTGGTATAAGAGGTATATGTTTTCCCTGTGATAGTATCTATGGAGATTTTGATTTTATACATAATGATTTTCACCTTTCTATGTAGCATTTATTTCTTCTTCTTTTCTATGATAGGATAGTATCCTATGAGCAAAATAACAACTAAAGGACTCCTGCGCTATCCAGGAGGAAAAACAAGAGCAAAAACTACCCTTGCTACTTATCTTGATAGTAAGGATGAGAAGATACTTTCCCCATTTTTTGGTGGTGGAAGCTTTGAGCTTTATGCTACAGGAAAGGGACATAAAGTAGATGGATATGATGCTTTTTATCCAGTAGCATGTTTTTGGCATGAAGTTATCAACCATCCTAAAAAGCTAGCTGAAAATATCTCTTCCTACTTAGGGAAAGTAGATAAAGAGCTGTTTAAATCTTTGCAAGCAAAAATCAAGGATAGAGACTTTACTGGTGATATGGAGCTTGCTACCTTATTCTTTGTGATCAATAGGTGTTCTTTTTCAGGAGCAACTCTTTCTGGAGGATTTTCTGCTTCAGCTGCTAGAGATAGGTTTACCCCAAGTAGTGTTCATAGAGTAGAAAGCTTTTCTAATCCTCACCTTGAAGTCTCTTGTGGTAATGCTTTTGATATATTGCAAGAAGATCTATCTTCTTATGATCTCATTTTCCTAGATCCTCCTTATAAACTTGATGATAGTTTTCTCTATGGAGTACAAGGAAACACCCATAGAGGTTTCAATCATCAAGAGTTTGCTGATCTAGTACATAGAGTAGGAAAAGATAATAAGATTCTTCTCACCTACAATGATTCTTCTGATATTAGAGAAATGTATTCTGGATTTAGGATTGATAAAGCACAGTGGAGTTATGGAATGAATGCTTCTAAGAAAAGCAGTGAAGTTATCATCTCCAACTTCTAAAAAAACATTAAAAAGAGATTTTGGGATAAGTTTCCTTCTTTAATAAGATGGTAGTGCCACACAACTAGAAAAAGGAAACAGTATCATGGATAATAAGAAAGTAATATCTAACCCCAACAGCAGCAACTGCAATTTCATTGGAAAATCAAGTTCTTCTGTAGTTTTAAACAGCTTTTTTAATAAAAAGGGATCATCAGGAATCTCTTTTCTTCCTACCACATTTAGTGGTCTTTCTTATGTGGATAACCTTGCACGGGAAAAGAACAATGACAGTGTTGTTGCATCAGGGTTTTTCAAAACTGTATCTTTTACTTTGCTCAAAACTCTTATCACCTTAGTAGCTGTGGCTATCTTTGTAGCATTGGTAGTTTTAGGATTTTTATCTATTGTTTTTGTTTTTGCTGAAGAAGGAAGTTTTCTTTCTGATACTGTTTTTATCATCCTTTCTGTAAGCTCTTTTGTCTCTTCTGGTTTTTTGTTTTCTTGGTTGCAAAAAGTAGATGAAAGAAAAGCTTTAACCAGAAAAGATTTTTCTTATCTAGATAATCTTTTTTCTGTTGGCCAAAGAAAAGAACTATCCTCCATTGAGGTTGTTGATCTACAACATAGCGTTGATAAGAAGATAGATTCACTCAATAACACATTTTTAGACAAGGTGAAAAGTGTTTTTATTTTAGATCAAAAAACTATCCAACATATTGATCTTTTTCCTTTTTCCAATAAATATGATGAATACATGAGATTGTATTGCTTTTTAGCTGCCAATCATGATGTCATTTCAGAAGAGTTGATGGGAAAGTATACAGATAAGCTTGAATCTATCCTTGGTAACTTTTCAAAAGAAGTAGATATGATTGTGGATTTAGCACAAAAATATGACAAAGACATTGAAAAAACTCAACTGGAACAAAAACAACTCAAGCAAAAGATGGCTGATCAAGATGCTTTGAGGATTGTTCCTGTAGAAGAAGATTTTTAACCCTTGATCATTGTTCTTTGATGCTATAGGATAAAAGAAAACCATATCATCAAAAAAACTATTTTCAAGGAGAAAATACTTATGTATCAAGAAACTATTGCTGAGGGAAATCATGGAGAATATGACATCTTCAATGAGCAATCTGGACAGTCCTATGTGATCTCTTATGATGTAGATCATAATGAGGATTCTTGTACTGTTAAAGTTTCAAAGAAGCATATCAGCACAAAAAATGGCCATACTTTAAAAGATTTCAGCACAATCACTGAAATCAACGTAAGAGAGTATTTACATTATCTTGCAATATCAGGTTTCACTTCTCGGAATCATCACAATGAAGAAGATGTCAAACGATATAAGTTCAACAACACAAAGGAAATTGCTACCACTTTTGCTCTAGCTTTGGAAAAAAATGATATTGCTTGCTTAGGCATCATTTCTGAGTTTAATAACGCTTCCATGAAGATGAAAAAAGAAGCTCTGCGTACCTTGGATGATATCATTATAGAAATTTATCCCCCTTGTGGGAAAGAATCTCATATGCATGAAGAGATTGAAAAAGCACGGGAATATGTGGAGCTAAGCAGCAAAAATAGGAAAACAACAATGAGTAAGAGTAAGGAAGCATCCATCACAAAAACTATCACCACTTTGATTTCTCCTCATAGTGGTGTTAAAGATGTCATTGAAGTTGTTTCTTCTTCTGGGAAGAAGTACCTCCTATCTCCTAGAAGAACCCATCCTGTTCTAGATGGTATTGATTGTGCAGTAGCTATTTATCCTGCACAAGAGGGTGAAAAAGAAGATGAACTCATTATGGATTTTTCCCACTTTTTAGATCCTGAATCTGACTACACTTTTGCTTTGCTTAATGAGTACATTGTGGAAGAAGTAAGAACACATCAAGGAGAAATCACTAATCCTCTTCTTGATGAAGATTATGATTGTTTTTCCTTGTCTCAGATTGCACAGCATATTGCTAATGCTCTAGCAGTAAATGAGGAGAAGGCTTTAGAGTTTATTGGAGAGTTTCCCCATTACTCACCTGAAACACAAGCAGTCATTATGTATGAGATCATCAAGATAACAGAACAATATAAAGATGATGTTATCAAAGGGAAAAACTAGACAGTAGCTTTGCATCCTGATACAGTAGAGATGAAGAATCACCTGTATAAAAAACATATCAAGGAGAATAACTATCAATGCTTGACCTCAACCGTTCTGACTCTTACATCAAACCTGATGATCTTGGGAGTTATGGAGGAGCGCACAAGACAAAGGTAGGTTATACCTGCACTTCTTCTCTTGGTTATAACTGCACTGTGTATTTCACTAGAAACAGCGATGCTGAAAAGAATAAGATTACAGTATTTGTCTCTGATGGTAGTGAATATGATTCTGTCTATACTATTCCTCTAGAAGAGTTTGTTTCCAAACATCAAGAAGATGAATCTCTTCCACTTCTTGATGAAGCTGTCTATGCTATGGCCAAAGATAATGCACAGAAAGATACTTCTATCAATCCTGATGATTATAGGATTGAAGATTTAGACACTGCTTGTCTATGCATTGCCAACTGTCTATCTATTGATGAATCTACCACTGTAGGTGTGCTAATTTGGTTTTCTACCTCTTCTGCAGAAGCTAAAAAGGATGCATTCTTTGCTATGTTGGACATGAATAACAAATATGCACAATCTCAAGAAAGAGACAAAAATATCAGAGATAATATCCTTCTCATGCAAGAATTCACCAAAACTCTACAAGAAAAATAGAAGATCAGTTTGATTAAAAAGAGGGAAATATTACATGACTGTTTTTGATGATAAAACTATTGATAAGGAATTTGTTAGAGATGGTAGCAAGGCTTCTTTTCATCTTGTAGCACCATCAGGACAAGAATACTATGTCTCTTACGAGGATAATCCTACTCCTTCTGATGCAAAAAGTTTATCAGTTGTCATTCCACAGGATGAAGAGCTTGATGACACCACATTAACTATGGATTTTTCCAACTTTTGGGGAAAATCCAACGATGGAGAGTTTCTTGATCTCAATGTGGAAATGTGCAAGTTTATTTCTCCAGAAGAGAAGAAAAATTTCACTGATAAAGAAAACTATCTTCTTGATTGCAAGGAGGATATGTACAACATTGCAGATCGTATTTCTGATGCTTTGATGGTAGGAGAAGAAGTGGCTGTAGATGTCATTTCTCATTTCTCTTTGGCTTCCAAAGAAGTCCAAGCAGAAGCTATGTATGCTCTGGTTAAGATGGTAGTAAAGTATAAAACCTTTTCTATTTATGATGATGTTTTGCGCCATAGAATTGGCAATGTAGTTGCCTACACTGCAAAGATGTAAGATAACGCCTTCTGCACCTCCTGTGCTTCCTTGTAAGAGGATACAGGAGGTTTTTCTATTGCTTATACACCTTTAGAGGTTTATCTTCTTATAAGGCAATATAGAGGGTATTTTGAAGGTGTGGAGACAAGGGACACAAATATATACCCCACCCATTCAGGGGTATTTTACACCTCAACAGCTTGAATGCTTCTCAACTACCCACTACAGTAGTAAGTGTCCAAAAAACACCACACTCAAAACAAGGAGAAACACATGAGTTTTAACATTCGCATCATTGATTCCAACTTTGTTATTCCATATGATTATCTTGATAATGCTTATGACGTTCTATGTGAGCTTAACGCTCATGATGTTCTGAAGTCTGGTGGAGTACGTTCAGGTGAGCTTTCTAAGAAGCCACAAGATTCCACTTCTGTATCCAACAACCCAAATAAGTGGTTTTATGGAATGGAGTGGAACTATGATGAAACGTGCAAGAACACAGAAGATATCATGCATGCTTTGGGTTTTGAAACAGAGATTCTTCAATCTGGTGATCTAGAGATTGTAGGATTTAAAGGTGAGATGGGCGATGAAGATTTTTTCCTTGAAGATCTAGCACCATTTGTGGAGGATGGATCCTATATTGAGTGGATCAATGATGACGATCTGGTATGGAAGTATACTTTCCTCCAAGGAGATATGGAGATATGTTTGTTTAACAAGTAGAACTACTATGTGACCTACGGCGATGCTAAAGGCATCGCCGCTTCCTGCTTCATAGTCTCAGTGCCTGCTTCCATACCATAAAATGACATTTCCGCAGGTCTTACAGGAAACTCCACAGGAGTTCTGATCTGGCCCAGATCAGTGGAGTTGTTTTCTTCTAGGAATCTCCCAATCCTTATCATATTCAATGCTGCATGAACATCACGATCTTCAGTGTATCCACAACTAGTACAAGAATAGATGCGTTTATCTAGAGAGTGTGGATTCTTAAGACCGCAGACACATAGTTGAGTTGTAGGCAAAAATCTATCCAAACAGACAGAGTTGTCTAGTTTTTGTAGTCTAGACTTTACTCTGCCTAAGATTCCATGATGAATCTTCTTGCTACCTCTAGCTTTAGACTTCTTATTCTTCCATCCAGAAATGTTTTCATCCTGAAAATAAACAGTCTCGTTTTTAGCTAGCTGGCAAATAACTTTGTTAGCAGCATCATTTTTCTTGTTTGTAAGCTTTTCTAGCTCTTTGTTGATGAGTTCCCAAGTTTTCTGATATTTGTTAGAGCCTTTTTGTTGTCGAGATAGCTTTTTGCGCAATCTCTTTAAACGCTCTGGTTCTTCAAATACAGTATTAATCTTGGTTCCATCTGACAAGGTTAATCCAGTCTTAACACCCATGTCAATGCCAACTGCTGTACCTGACTCTGTGGCTTTAATCACTTTGGGAATATAGGTGGTTATCTGGATATAGTAACCGGAAGCTTTTTTGACTAGTTTGGCATTAGCACATTCTGCACCTTCTGGTAGCTGGTTAAGACCATGTACTTTAATCCAACCAGGTATATTAGCCAGCTTTATCTTGTGTTTTTCTGCATTCAATTTCCAAGAAACCCCATATTGCACAAAATCAATAGAGGTAATCTCTTTGCAGAAATTCAATCGACCAACTTTGTGTCCAGCCTTCTTTAATGAAGATAGCTGTCTTAAATTGGTCTTTAGCTCAGCTAATACACCTTGAGCAATTTGACCTCCAAGAACTCTAATTTCTCTTATGTCTGTACCGTTTGGGGTATGAACTGGAACTTCATCAGAGAAGTTCTTTAGATCTTCTCTAGTGAAAACTCCAGAAGACAAAAGTGCATTTCTAGTCCATTTAGCTTCTAGGAAAAGTCTAGTTAAAGCTTCTTTTTGCACTCCAGTTAATCTGGATTTGGAAACTTTAACAGAATAAACCTTGCAATCCATACCAGAACGACGTTTGCGTGTGGAGATAGCAGTAGCTTTGATGCGCTCATTTTTTGCCAAGCGATCTTGATCAGTCATAGTCTTAGGAGCTGATTTTCTTCTAGCCATTCTTGCTTTTCACCACCTTCTCTGTCTTATCTGGTATAGTAGTTATAAGGATAACATAGATTTTAGAAAGTTGTAAAAATGGGAGCAAGAACTACTCTGATTTATCATGTGGTTTTAACCACAAAATATCGTAGAAAAGCATTACTAGGTATTGAACAGGAAACCTATAGAGCCTTTAGAGAGATAGAAGATCATTCTTGTTTTAAGATTCTAGACATGGGAATAGAAGATGGTAATCATATTCATCTAGTTATTAAATCATCACCACAATATTCTGTTTCAGGGATTGTCAACAGGTTGAAGGGATGGAGTTTATACCATCTTTGGAACAATTCCTCTGAACACTTATCTTCTTTTTACCGGGGTGAGAAGAAAAAACTCTGGAATGGGGGATATGACTGTAATACAGTAGGAAAGGTATCACAAGATAAAATCTTAGAATATGTAAAGTCACAAAATGGGGAATCAGAAAAGTGATTCATAGGTGAGGATAAATACCTCACTGGATTCTCACTTGTGCATGGCTAAAAACACCACTTAGGATGATTTTCCAAGTGGTGTTTTGTTGTAAATAATGATATTATAAAGAGAAAACATATCTAAGAACTGCTTATTTTAAGAAAAGAGGAATGACAATGAGCCATTGGGCGGATAATATGATGGTTGAGCTTAGTATTCCAGCTAAACATCTTGAAGATGCTTATCAAGCAATGTGTGCTTTTGATCAAAAAAGAGAATTTGGACTATCACCAATTGGTTTCACCCAAGAATGCACGAGCGCACAAGAGATTCTAGAGTATTTGCGTCTTGCTACTGAGATAGATGATCAATCTGGAAATCTTAAGATCATAGGTTTCAACGGCACTATGGGTGATGAAGAAATATTCTTGAACTCTATCGCTCCCTATGTTGAAAATGATTCTTATATTGAGTTTATTGGTGAGCAATATGAAATGTGGAGATTCCATTTTGTTGATGGAAAGATGTACTATGAGGAAGGTTATCTAAGCTGGGGATAAGATCTCATCATTGAAACACCATCTAGAAAGGGTACTTCTAGATGGTGTTTTCTTGTATCAAGGGGGGGTATTTATGAAAAAAGGGACACAAATGCACAACCCACCCCCATTTGCTACCCCCTGTAGTTGAATCATAAACAATGTTTAAGATATCATTGTAGATATAAAGAAATGTATGAAAAGAAAGGAAAACTTATCATGACAAATGATGACATCATCACCTATGGCTGGGAATGCGAAGGAGAAAACACCCAAGGAGATATTACTGACTGCTGGGTTAACGCTGATACCTATGGTGATACTGGACATGCATGTTTAGTCTTTTATTCCTATAACTCTGGTTGGGATGAAGCTGAAATGTCTGCAGTTATCACTGATAACCCTTATGTAGAGCTACACAATGAAGCTACAGATGTAGTAATCAACCCAGATCTTGATGAGGAGATTATTGCACAGCTGGTAGATTCTGGTCTTGTACATGATGATTTCTACTATGTAGAAGATGGGGAAAATAACAAATATGCTGTCTACCCTATGACAGGTGAGGGAGAACAATGGTTTGTAAACCACCCTCATGTTAGCGAAGATATGACAGGTAGTTTCCAGCATATCTATGATGGAGATATCACTGTTGATGATGTTTATGGATACTTTGATGCTGGGGAGGATATTTTTGAGATGTAGGTTGTTAAGTTGAAAACTTATATCACTAACAAGTAGTATTGAAAAAGCAAAAATCTATCACAAAAGAGGAGAAACACATATGGAAAACTACAAGCTATACAAGATTGATTGCCTTTTGGGTGAAAAGCGTGCTAACTGTGCAGGTCTTCCTGGGCTAGCACGTGGCAAGGGTATCATTGTAAAAAACCTGCGAGAAGATCGTCTTGTTGATGTTGTCAATCAACATGGTGAAGTAGAATATGGCTGGGCACCTAGTGCTGTAGAGGTCTTTCTTGGTGAAGAGGAATAGCTCATGAGTATTACTGCAGTAGAAGCACAAAACATTATCCACATGAGAGTAGAAAGTTTATTGCACTATGATACATTTAACATCCATTTTGGAAGTGTCATTTGTATCATAGATTACTTTCATGCTGCCTTTTATGGTCATACATTTACAGTCGCTGCTGCAAAATGCATCTAACGCTACCCTAGAATCATTGTTGTTCTGCGCAGAGCATTGTGTTAATGGTTTCACCTCTTTTCTCTTCTTTCTTTTTGGTGTTGGTTTATTTTTTGTCCTATCTCTTCCTGGGAATTTTAATGTTTTCCCTGAACCATTTTTAGACCTTTTCTTGTGTGCATTTTTAGAATTTTTCTTAGTATTTCTAGTTTTTATCATCTTAGAAAAAGTGCTAAAAGGATTTTCATTTCTAGAAATAGTAATCCTTTTAGCAACGTTAGCAGTTGCATTGATGTCTCTATCTAATGTGGTATTACAAAAGTTGCATATTACAACATGATATCCTTTGAAAGTTATCTTTCTTCCACAGCTACAACACACTTGGGAAGTGTTATAACAACTAGTTTTAATAACTCTTCCACCATTAAGTTCTACTTGTTCAGTGGTCCTTTTAACCAGTTCTCCTCTATTCCACCTACCATTTTCCATGGTGTTTTTAATCCAGGATAGATCTTCAAAAACTACAATAGCATTATCCCAAACATAAGAAATCTTAGCAATCTCTTGAGCAGCTAAGATTGCCAGTTCTCTTTTCCTTTTGGAATTTGAAGATCTATGTAGCATAGCTTCATCTTTTCTTCCCTTATTCTGTAGAGAAGATACTTGAACATTAGACTTTTTGACTTTATTGGCTAAGCCATGAACTCTTTGTGAAAGTGTAGTAGAGTGAGCTATTCTTTTCTCTTTTGTGTCATAGACAACAACAGTTGCATAGTTGGTTATTCCTACATCTACTCCTACCACATACCTACTGCTAAAATGAGAGAAGTTGTACTTATACACAACAGGAAAGGAAAACCTCACTTTACCATTATTATCTACATAGATAGATGGTTTTGCTATGTCATCAGCATTATGAAATCTTTTATCATAATCAAAGTAGAACTTGTACCATTTTCCTTGCACAACCAAATCTAAGACAATGGTGTCATCAACTATGTCCATTGTGCAGTATGCTTTATCTACATCTCCTAGGTTTATCTTTGGTGATAGATTGCGTGGTTTGCAAGATTGTGCAGTTCTTGACCAACCTTGAGAGATATATTTATTTGATGTCCCTTCTACTGCTTTACATCTTTCAATCCATGATTTGCATTCTGATACAACTCTAGCTCCAAAAAGCTTATTTACCCTAGATCGTCCAGATTTCCCAGGATAATAAAAATCCTTAGGGTATGCTATTTCTAACCTTCTAGCTATTTCTGCATTGTTGAGATTGGGTAGCTTGCTTTTCTTTCTATATTCTATGAAATTATCTACTAAGTTTTTATTTTCTATTGTGATGTTCATTTCTGCTACATCTGTAATAAGTATTATTTCACTTTTGAGATCACTTAATACTTCTCCTGTATCAACAACCTGTCCATTTTTATCAGAAGCAGCAAAGGGTGAGGTGATAATAGATCTGAATAACTCATTGCTATTTCTCATGCTTTTTCACCTCTTGTAATACATCATTAAGAAATCTTTTTATTTGCTTCCATCCTCTTAGCCCATAAAACTTTCCAGAAAATGATGCTGAAACACTCATGAAATCTTTCATGAGAACATCATGAGGTTCTTTGGTGTCATCAGAATCCAAAACTACAATCTTGCAGTTGCATTTTTCAAATAGCTTTTCAAGATATGTAAAGCCAAATATAGCCAACCTATCTTTGTTGGTGATATAAAGTATTTTGGGTTTGTCATTCTCTTTTATTAATGATATAAGCTTATTTAGCCCTTTTCTATTTTCATTAAGACCTGAAGCATTGTCTGTGAAAGAAAAATCAGATTTACCATATTTTCTTTCCATCTTTTTTAGCTGTGTGTCAATAGAAACATCATTTTTATTACTAGACCGTGCATAAAAGATTTTGACTTCTGGTTCTTGTTCAATTCCTAATCTTTCATTCTTAAATTGGATAAGATAGTCATAATCAAAAACCTTTTGACCAGCAGCAGAAAGGGAGTAGTTTAACTTGCCATCAGCACACCAATTACGCACAGTTCCAGGTGAAATTTGTAAAATCTCAGCTGCATCTTTTACTCTAATTGGCATAGTATAACTCCTTTTAGTATTTAGTTATACTATTATAGCATAATGTAAGCATTTATGCAGCTGTTGGGTAGACAGAAAACACATTATGATGTATATTTAAATACATATCAATCAAATTGCAAAATATCATCACAAGAAGGAGAAAATCATGGATGAGAATATGGATATCAATCAGCTAGATGAGAATATTGATCAACTAGAAAAGGAAATCTTAAAAAATAGAGAAGAGATTCATAATCTTAACAAAAAGCGTGATGCTATAAATAATCGCACTCTCGGTCAGGTAGCAGGAAAGATTGCTGAAAAGATTGTCAAAGACAAGCTCTACCAAGATGAAAACCTAGAAAATAGGTATGTATATACTAATGTGGATCCTAGGATGGTTTTTGAAGGAGTAGTCTTGTCAAACTGTGATATTGATGATGGATACCTAGATACAACAATGATGGGGGATAATGAGTCTGATGTTCTATCCATCACTTTTAATATCAAATATGATCATGAGCTAAGGGAGATCATGAATCAAGATTGGAAGACTCTAGGAAGATAGAGCGTGTGAAAAGCAGAAAAACACATCTCTTTTAATGCTGTATAAGCAATGCAACATTGAAAGAGGTGTGTTTTTTGCTGGGAAGAGCACACCTTAAAATAAAAAGGGACACAAATATATACTCTACCCCCTATATAGGGGGTATCTTTCCCTCTACAACTTGATCACCTGATAACCATCCACTAAAGTAATAAGTGTTCAAGAGGAAAACAACACATCAATACAAGGAGATGTAGAAAATGGGTCAGTACCATCAGGTAGTGAATATGGACAAGGGATTCTTTTATTCCCCACAGTCTTTAGGAAATGGTAACAAGTTGCTAGAGCAGGCAATGTCTTTCAACTCCACTGCAGCACTAGCTCTTTTGCTTGCAGACGGTTGGAATGGTGAGCGAGTCTTTTTGGTAGGAGACTATGTTGAAGAAAATGACATCAATGGTGTAGACAACGCTGTTAAGTTCTACCAAGAGGATATGGATTCCTACAAGAATGTAGGCTGGCTTGCTCGCAAGGTTTTGAAGGATAACACTAGCATGGAGCTTGTCAAGGACTCCTTTAAGATTCAGGGAATGGATGGAAACATTACCACTCTACATAACTACCACAGCGAATCTGTTGCTGGCTTGGAGTTTGTAGAAGATGATCATGGTGATTTCATTGCACAGGGTAGTGCTCTAGATCATCTAGATGACAATGAGGTTATGGCTTTTGTTAACTATGACACCAAGGAGAAGTATGTAGGTGCAGGACGCACTATGCGTCAGATTGTACAGTACTTTAGTGGAGATGTTATGACTGCTGCATTTATCCTTCTTGCAGGCTCTACCAAGGGTGGTGCTCGTGGAGGTGGAGATCCTTATGATAAGGAACTTGCTGGAACCTGGGCTGGTGATAGGGTAGGTATCATCCCTGATAAGGATGCACAGGATTTTGTAGATATCACTATGGATCTAGGAGATGTGAAGAACATTTAACACCTAACAGGGAGTAAAACACCACTGGTTTTTATAACTAGTGGTGTTTTTTGTTATAGCTAGGAAAGAGAATCAAAAAGGGACACAAATATGTGTGCTGACATTAATCCAAATATTAATGCAAGGTGTATAATCAATATGAAACCAATGTTTTTAAACTGCTTTGATGTGAATATGCAGTTTGCTCTTACTTGAAAGGAAAAGAAAAAATGTCTCTAAAAAAGAAGACTAGTAGTGTGTTTGCTTTGTCACTGGCATTATCCACAGTCATAGGGGGGGGAGTAGCTTCTGCATCTGAAATGACTGATGAAGACTACCCCTGGGATCATCCTTACCCAACCGCTGAAGAAAGAGATGTAGATAACATTTACCCATCTGATACTGATACTAAAGACAGTTGGAAGTGGGGAGAATGGCTACATTGTGAAGATGTTATGGATAAAGACTTCCAAGATAAGCTCAAAGAGGCAGGAGATGTTGATACAGCTATTTACGATGGAGCTTCCCCAATAGATGGTGGTTATGAACACCCCACTGAAGAGGAGCTCAATAATCTTGAAGAGTCAAGCTGGGATGCTCCAGGGGACTACACCTACCTAGTACAGAACTACCCTGATGATAAAAAGCCAAAATTGATGAAAGTTAAGGGTAAGGATAAGTATTTCATTGCTACTAACGTAGCAAAGGAAGATAGAGATCCTAATATTGAAGAAAAATACTTCTATAGGTTGTTCAAACCAGAAAACTATCTCCCTAAAGAGATGGTAGAATGGAAGAAAGATCCTGAGAATGGGAAAAAGTATAATGCTAAACTTTATAATCAATGGGGGTTTACTTTTGGAGATGGCATGAAAGGAGAAGCATATGAGGGATATTCTCCTTATGGAGAGGATTTCATACAAAGGCTTAAGCTAAAGCCAGAACTTATGCCTGAAAAGGGTCTTTCTTTGAGTGAAAGATTTGATTTCTTTATGAAACATGATGATGTCTTTTCTATTAATACTTCCTATGAGAAGTCTTATGCCTTGAAGACTAGGAAAGATGGAAGATATATGATGTCTAGTAGAGAATATATTGAGAATCCAGACACTGGGGAAAAAGAATTATCCCATGAATACCAAGCATTTGCAACCTGTGGACCAAGGGTATTTGTTAAGCCTGATTCTGTGTCCCGCATTGCAGGCAAACAAGTTGAAGGAGCCAAAGATTTCCTTATCCGTAAGAGTGATTACATGTACCCTTCTGACAACGGTTTAACCCTAAGAAAGACTGATAAGGACAATAAACTTCTTGCTGGTTCTTCTTGGAAGATTAAGAATCTTGGTACTAAAGAAGAATTCACTGTCACAGACAACAAGAAGCCTGGAAGCGAAGAAAAAGGTGTTTTGGAAGATCTCTATAAAGAAGATGGTCTTATTAACGTTGCTCTTCCTGAAGGAAGATATGAGCTAACAGAATCTAAAGCTCCAGAGGGATATAAGGTTGACAAGACTGCTAGGAAGTTTGTTATCCATGATAGAACTGGAGCAAGTTTTGGTATGGGCGCTATAGTTAATGAGCCTGAAAAGTCTGACACTCCCGATGAGCCTAATACTCCTGATAACCCAGATAAGCCTGATGCTCCTGACACTCCTGACACCCCAGATAAGCCAGGCAAGTCAGAGTCTCCAAGTACTTCCACAACACCAAGAAGGGACACAGCTACACCAAGTACTTCCAAGACTCCAAGTACCTCCAAGTCTCCTCGTGAAGATGTTTCTACATCACAAACCAAAAAGTCTCCATCCACTTCTGTTGATGAAGATACCCATGAAGGAACAGAGGTAGCAAAGACAACCCCTGTAACCCCTTCTACTACTCCTGTTTCTCCAGCAGGAAACACACAAGAAACACCTTTCATTCCTTCAGATTCATCCACCCCTTACCAACCACAGAAGATGAGTGGTGATACACCTTCTCGTGACACTTCTAAGGCTGGTCCAGAGGTTAACACTGGAGGAAATGTATCACTAAGTTTCTGGGATAAGGTTAAAGGAATCTTTTTCTAGATATTTTGACAACCAATAACTGATAAAACCCTCTTCTAAAAGAAACCTAGAAGAGGGTTTGTTCATACGTCAACAAAGGGATACAAATGTGTCAGTGCCACTATATTGTCTTGAATGTTGGAGAAAAAGAATATACAATAATAGTTAAAAACAACCATTAATAAGGAGACAACATATCCATGCTTAACAATCACACTTTCCACAGTGATATTCTTAATGAGGATATCATTTATATTTTAGAGGAGCTTTTTTACCTTACCAGTGATGAAAATAGCTTTAATAATACTGTCATTCCTCCATTGCTAGAAGGGGTAAAAATAGGAGATGAAATCACTACCATTCCTCAAAATATGTTTTCTATGAAAAATGATATTTCTACACTAGCCTATCCTGTATCTGTCTACAGTGATAAGTTTAATAATGAAAGAGCATATTATTGCATTCAGCTAGGTATTGCATTGGGGATTGAAAGAGACGTTGAACAAGCATGTCTTCTTTTTGATAAAAGCAATGGTTGCATGTCAGGAAAAGACATTGCAGAAGATGTGGTGAAGTTTCTAGAATCTAAAGATCCTTATAGAACCATGGCAGATTACACCTGGAAGACAAGAATGCTACTAGGTTTCAAACCACATTCCTTTTAAAAGATTTTTTATAGGTTGGTGTTGACTTGTAAATAGCCAAAACCCCACAAGATTTCCTTGTGGGGTTTATATAATCTGCTATAGAAGTTTAAACATTGCCTTTATAACCCTCTTCTTCTTTCACAGAAAACTGAACTGTGGAGATTTTGCGGGTATAATCATGGCTATAATCAAGCTCAGGGGTGAGTGTGTAGGTCTTTTTTGTCTCTTGGTCTATAGCAGAAACAGCATCAAGAGAATATCCACCACAAAGTAGAGATGTGTTCTCTTTTGGTTTGTCCAATTCGCATTCTGGAATATGGTACTTTCCTAGCTTGTCATTTATTGCATCATTGATATTGTCTCTGTATTTGTCACTAAATACAGGTTTTTCTACATTCTGGATGAATAGCTTTCCAGAGGTAGTATTACTATATGATTTCTCATAGACTGGAACTTTTAATGGTGCGATAACTCTATAGCTATTAAAAATAAGGAATATTCCAACAAGGAGAAGCACAACACAAAGGACAAATGTGCTAACAAATGTTGCAATGGTCACTTCTTTCATTTTCCTATATAAGACTCCACTAGGATGAAGCATGTGGAACATAAGCATTCCAATGAAAAACAGCATAACTAGGACACCTAGCTCTGCTATAGATCTTGACATCATTTGTATGTTGTCTATATCAACGGGTTGATCAAGAATAACCATTGTTTTTATACCTTCTGCTTTCCTAGATCTAGAATGTGGAGTAGAACAAATACAAAAAAGCTACAGTGATGATACTGGAAATAGCTGTAATGCTATACAGTTTAGGGTTTTCTTTAAATGAGTCATCACTGTTGATAGATTCTTTCAGATAAAATGCAGAGACAACCAAGGTAATAAGGAAAAAAGCCAAAGACCATCCACGAATTGCTAAATAAACTTCAATGCTGCAGCTTTGAATAAAAATACACATAGTAAAACTTCCTGATGCATGGTGAGATTTGATTAAAAATAACTCTACCATGCATCAGGAATAACACCTAAGTGGAAGTACTCCCTGTGTGATTAAAACACCTCAAAGAAAGCATCAAAAGTACTATCTACCTCATCATGATTTCTCTGCTTTTTCTTCTTGTGATCCTCTTCTTTCATCTTGTGTGTTTCCTTCTTCATTTTTTGATCCTCTTGCACTAAAGGAACTGCATCATAGAATGCTTTCAATGCTACAACGGTAAGCAGGGTGGTAAGTTTCTTCCTTCCATAATCATCTTGTGCAAAAGATGGCGTGGTAGAAACAAGGTGTTGCAGCATATCCATGACTGTGTGATATACATTCCTTTGGACTGAATCAGGGACTTTTTCATTTGCGTTAAAAACACCAATGCGCTGATCGGAGACAAAGGGGATATAAGTAGGTGTTTCTTCTGCTGTCTTTTCTTTAAACTTCTCTATAACATCATCAAAGGTTGGCTTGCAGGAAAGAAGTTTTGCACAAGTGGAAAAATCATCATTGTATATATCTTTGACGATCTTTTGTGGCAGGCAAGAGTGTGATTTAAAAGTTCTTCCTAGTACCATATTGCGATCATAGATAATGGATACCTTGCTGCGAAACAGCTCTGAAGCTAGAGCTGATGCTTCTACTGATCTATATTCTTCACTCCATAGCGAAATACTTCTTAGAAGAAAAATGATACATATAAGAATAAAGACAATAAAGGCAATGTTTCCAGAAGAGATTAAATTATTATGGATATATTCTTGGAGAGAAGCCTTTTCCTCAAAAGGCAATGGTGCGCGGGAATAATCAAGCCACATGAACATCAGGCGTATAATAGGAAGCGTAAAAACTGATACAGCAAAGATAGTGTTAAGGATTGCATTAATCAGAGAAGCAGCCCCGTATTCCATGAATGAATTAAAATCATCACTAGAGTAACCTAGCTTCTTTTTTGCTGCAGCAATATATTCTTTATCCTCTTCATTAGTAGGATAAACACACTCTATATTACGATCACGAACAACATGTAGTAGTGGTACTTCTTGCACTTGTAAAGTGTCTTTATTCACTGATGATTGATATACATCTTGCATCTTTTTCAGCCCCAAAGCATAGGGTAGAGAGGTAAAGAAGAAAGATGTATCATCCTCAGAAGAGAGGATAAAGTTGCGTATCTTTTTATCTTTCATGGTATTAAGCTGACTACCTCCATAAGGTGTAGCCCTATGAAGGAATCAACTTTTCTCCTTTCTTTTTGTATATCCTTTTTGTGTGTTTTTACATCTTTTTGCTGTTGTGTATGATGATACATCTTCTATCTTAGTTACTTTTCCTGGATAAATCAAGCAAAAAGGGAGAAAGTCTTTGTGTATGGAAAGGGACACAGAGATATGTAGATCTTTAGTAGATTAGTACAAGTAATACATTCTTATACTGCGCTTAAGAACCCATCAGTTTCGCCACAACATTTTTCTCAATGTTCACCCCCCCCAAATGGGGGTAAAGACTTGATCACTTCTTAACTACTCACTAAAGTAATAAGTGTTCAAAGGAAAACACACCATCTAAGGAGAAAAACAATGAACCACAATGATGTTGAACAGTTTGTTAATGTACTTAAGAACAAGGTACAGGATTCCCATGCACAAGTTTCAGAAATCCGTGATATTGCAGTAGAAGCACTAGATGCTATTTCTAGGATTCATGAATCTGTAGAAGCTGATGAAGATCTTCAGCGCGGGGCACATATCTCTTCTGTTAATGATGAGATTGTTGATCTAGAAGTGATGTCTATCAAGATGAAGTAAAAAAACAATCCTCCCTCCTCTTGCAATGTGTTGCCTATCAAAAGGCAGCATTACAAGAGGTTTTCTTTTTGTAAAGCTTATAAAAATATCCTCGTAGACAGCTTGATGATTATACCTAGAAGAAAAGAAAGCCACCAGGGTTGAAAACCACATTCTTTGTGAAGGTTGATCATTTTTTTTAACCTAACCCTGTTTGGAGGTGAAAATAGCATCTTTATTGAATTTTTCTTCTCTATACTGTACAGTTGAAATCACCAAGGAAAACAACATTTATCTCAAAGGAGAAGCACACCATGTCTAGTAAGGTTATTGAAAAGGCTCTTAGTCTATCTTTCAATGCTGAAAATATTCCAGAAAGCAAATTTGTAGGAAAGAACATCAAAGATATTACATCTACTATTTACAATAATTCTCACAACAAGGAATACTTTTCCCAGCTCATTGAGCAACCTTTGATCCATGGAATCAAAGTAGGAGACAGTCTCAATGGGAATATGTGCTGGAAGTTCAAGGTATCAAAGAAGATGTCACTTTCCTCTGCATATTGCTACAGTCATCCACAGTTCAACAACTGCATGTCTGCTTCAGCGTTTGATCTAGGATATCTCATTGGACTATACCACAACATTGAAAAAGCAGCACGCTACAAAGTGGGAGGGGATAGGGTTTCTCCTGATAACTACATGATGGATTTTTATGGAGATGAATATCATGCTGTGGTGTCTTCTGCTGATAAGAATGATGTTCTTCTTATGCGAGCTATGGCTGTTGTGGAGGATAATCTCTCAAACTTTGAAGAAGTAGATGACAACTTTGTAGAATCAATGGTGAAATATAGCAACTCTCCTCTTTTTGCATAAGGGGAAAATCACAGGGTGAGCATAGTATTGAAAAAAGATTTACACTATGCTCATCCTGTGATAAAATGATACAGCATTACTTTTACGCCAAAACTATTAAAGGGAAATAGAAAATATCATGAAATATACACCTAGTTACAAAGAAGAAAACGCACTGAAAACTGGAATGGAATATCATTGGGATCATGAAGGATTTAAGCTCATTATTCTTGATTTTTACCTCAGTGATGATCGTTTTGTTCAAGTAGTAAGCAGCAGCCGCTATGTTGATCTAGTTGCTGTGGAAAATCCACAAGATTCCACAGAAGTTATCCAAAGATTTAAAGTTGATATCAATACCCCGTTCATTGAGGATAGTATCAATGGATCAGATGCCAATCAGTCTTCATCTTTGCGTTGTGCTAAGGATATAATCCATGCTGTTGAAGCTGCACAATATTTCACTGATGTTTTGAGAGATTTTGTTTCTTAAAATAAGAAGTTTTTCTTCCCTTCTGTATTTCTCCTTTTATCCTTGATGCTATAGGATTGGAGCTTGATAGAGCACAGTGTGAAAATACAGAAGGGAACTATTTTTCTATCATGACCATTTTTGAGCAAACCATTGATACTTCACAAGTGCAGATGATGTCATCTGATTATGGTATCTTTTTTCAAGCTATTATAGGATTTTTTCTTGTATTTTTTACTCTTTTTCTTATTGTAGTGATGAGAGAAAGAGGTGAAGACACTAGCTCTATTACTTTCGCATCTCACCTTTTGATTGTTCTTATTACATCTTTTGTCACTATCATCTCTTTGGCTATTTATCTTCCTACTTTTAAAGAAACAACACAACCTGTCTATGGAGAATCTAGAAATCATAATGTAGAAAATCATTCCAAGAAATCTTTCACTGATACTTACCGTGAGGACATTGACAAATCTGTTGAGGATAAACTGAAAGATTATAATATTGTAGACACTTCTGCTGAAGATGGCACTAAACCAGAAAAGTCTATTCTCAATGGAGGATATAATGTAAAAGAAATCACAGCTGTTCGAGATGAGAAAACTTATTCTCTTTCCCCTCATTGGGATTATGATGGAGATGCTTCAAAAGTTACATTGAGTGTTGATATTAAAGAAAAATAATAGCTAACTTTTTTATGTTTCTACTCTAGATTTTTCCCTATGCTTTTAATGTTATAAGATTACAACTTGACAAGATATAATAGAAAAACACCAGAAGGGGACTATCTTTTTTTATCATGACCATTTTTGAGCAAACCATTGATACTTCACAAGTGCAAATGGAGTTATCCCTTTTTGGTGTTTTTCTCCTAGTTCTTCTAGGATTTTTGGTTTTTCTTTTTTGCCTTTCCCTTATTCTTGTAGGCAGGGAAAAATATAAAAATAACACTGCTCACTATATGTTTCATTCCTTTGTTGTTGCTATTATAGGTTCTGTCATTACAGTCTCTATAGCTACTCACCTTTCCTCTATTAAAGCAACAGAACATCCTGTCTATGGGGAGTCTAAAAACTACACTGCAAGAAACCATTCTAAAAAGTCTATTACTGATACCTACCGTGAAGATATTGATAAAGCTGTTGAGGACAAGCTGGAAGATTATAAGATTTCAAACACTTCCGCAGAAGGATCTATTCTCAATGGAGGATATGAGACAAGAGATATCACAGCTGTTCACAATGGAAAGACTTATATTCTTTCTCCTCATTGGGATTACGACAGGGATGCTTCAAAAGTTACATTGAGTGTAGATATTGAGGAAAATAATAGCTAACTTTTGAAATCATCCTTTCTGCATTTCTCCTTTTCCTTTTGATGTTATAAACTTTGATAAAAACACAATGGACAACAACAGAAGGAAACTTTCTATCATGACTATTTTTGAACAAACTATTGATACTTCACAGGTGCAAATGGGATGGTCTTTTCTTGGTTTTCTCCTAATAATGTTAGTAGTATATGCAATCACCTTTGCTTTGATAATGCTTCTTTTTGAAAAAAGACCTAGAATAATGAAAAATAATCCTTTTATTTTTATATTTTCTCTTGGACTTATTGCATATGCAGGGTTTGCTGGAACAATATTTTCACCTGTTTATATATCTCCTGCACAAGCGCTAAGCGAACCTGTTTATTCAGAGCATCAAAGCCGCAAAATTGAATATGATTCCAAAGATACTGTCACTGATATTTACCATGAAGATATTGATAAAGCCATCAAGGATAAGCTAGGAGAATATGAGATTCCAGAATCTGTTATAGATAATCCACGAAAATCTGTCCTTGGTGGTGGAGATGAAGAAAGAAGTATTGCTGCTGTCCGTGATGGAAATACCTATACCCTCACCCCAAAATGGAGCTATGATAGGGATTCTTCAAAGGTTACATTGAGCGTAGATATTGAGGAAGGATATCACGTTAAATAGCTAGAATCTTTTCTAACTCTTCCTCTCTTGGATTTTTTCCAGGGGAGGATTTTTATATGTAAGAGTTATAAAAAGGGACACAAATATGATCTAACCCCATATGAGGGTATTCTATCTTATCTCTTGATCTATTCTTGAAGCTTGTTTATAATAGAAAGTGCATCATCACAAAGGGGATATGGTCTTCCCCTCTTATTTTTCAAGGAGTATATATCATGCAGCATGCATTGTCTTCTGCTATCAAGTTCATTGGTTCTATTGCTATCATTTGCTGGTTGATTGCAACATTGCTGGATCTTGCTATCAAGATTGTTGTAACAGTTCTTCCTATTGCTGTAGTAGCTCTTGTAGCATGGGTTGTATACAAGTACTTTTTCAAGGATAAGATTTCTGAGGTGAAGGATCAGAGTATGTAAGAATGTCAATCAGCTAAAAAACCATAACCCCGGCGATTTGCTCCTACTTTTGTAGTGCAGGGATCGTTCCGGGGTTTTCATGATAAATAATATCATATCTATATCTAATGATGCAACAATCATCTTCAACATCCTGGTGTTTTTTATCAAGGTTCCAAAGGGACACAGAATAAACACCGAAAAAAACATAGGAGGGGTGTTTTTCTTGGCAACTTCCTGATATGATATTTTATCAAAGTAGAAAACCAAGGAGATTATATGTCTATTAGAATCAATCTTATTGCTGACTTCTTTATCGGTGAATACTATGATAACGATCTTACCCAGCCATTTCATGTTGCTGTGACAACCACTTCACAAGCTCCTGAAAGTTTTAATCAGCATGTACTTTCTTTATGTAGTGATTATGACCATATGAGCAAGAAAGATGACTTTTCCTGGAATGAATACACTTATCAAGAACTAGAAGATATTATTATGAGAAACCCTGATTATTTTAAGGTTAAATGTTTGGATGAGGATTGTTATCTAAATCTGCAATATATTGATGTGATTGAACGCATTGAGTCTTATCATCTTGAAGATTAATGCTATACTATATTTAGAGAAAAAGATAAAAACCTATCAATAAAAATCATTACAAAGGAGAATGTCTATCACATGTCACCAGAAAAGATTACCAGTCACACAACTACTGATATGAAAACAGAGTACAAAGTACAAGTTTTTGATGTTGAAAAGGATGAATATGTAACCTTGGCTTCTTATTCCACAGAACAGGAAGCATTGTTCCATGCAAAAAACATTTATGATTATGGTGATATCATGGTTGTGAGAGATAAAACTATGACACATAAAACTACTTACAGCATGCCAGTAGTTACTATCAGCAATAGACTATAGAAAGATATTTTTATGAGAAAACTAGCAACTTATAGGGAAGAGATAGAACAAGATTATGACAAGATAAGCAAGATGAAAAAGCAGGTTTTTGAATCTGATAGCAGGGATGTTGCTTTTACAAAAACCCAGCTAAGAAAAAGAGCTGGTTGGAATGATACAAGGATTGAAAAGTTTCTAGGGTGTCCTGATTTCACCACTGAAAACTCCTATAGAAGAGGAGTTTTAACTTCATGGTATATGGCCAAAAGGGTAAAGAAAGCAGAAGGCTATAAGACTTTCCAAAAAGATGCTACTACCGCTCTAGCACAGCATGAAAAGCGCAAAAAGGCTGCAGAAAAGGCAGTAGTTACCAAGAAGAAAAAGACATTGGAAAAAGTAGAACAAAGGCTCAACGAGGTTATTCTCAAAGAAAAATACTGTTTTTACTCCAAGGAAAATCTCTATAGAAAAGCTGCACATAGCTATAATGATTTGCAAGAGATGAGAGGAAAATGGGATTTCATTCCTGTTGATCCACGTGATGCTTCCAAAGATTTCCTCAATAGGATTTCAGTAAACTATCTTAGACATCATGGCACTACCTATGATGGTGAGTTGGAAGAGTATTTCAACTCTGTAGGAAAGCAAGATGCTATTGATATTGTAAGGAAACATGTCTATTTTCAAATTGCTGAATGTTATCCATTCCTAAAGCATGAATGCATCAAACAAGCTGCTGATAGGGGTATTTCCCTTTATGATTAAGAGTAGTTTTGCAAAGTGGTATTCTTATGTGTTATAGTTGTTTCTTGCAAAGGCAGAAGTCAAGATTGTTGCCCATCATAGATGTGTCATCATCTATGATCAGCACTTCTTCCACTTACTTTTCCTGAATATGCTACTGGCAAGGAATAACTAGTGGCTGTCTTTTATTACTTATAACTGAATATAGGAAAAACTCTATGATGTTCTTTTTCAACAAGGGAATGTCATAGAGTTTTTTATTTCTTTATCCCAAAAAGGGACATAAAAATATACCTGTATAAAAAAGAACTTCCCCTAAGCACTACATGCTACTTAAGGGAAGTTCTTTTTTATCTAGAAGATGGAAAATCATCTAGTCAATGTATCCTACTACTTCACCATTTCCACGGTATTGTGCTCCAAAGAGATGAATATGGTAGCGATGTAAGTATTCCAAACCTACAGCTTCAACATCTTCTGGATCAAACTGCATTAAACGCATACCTCGTGCATAGTGCTGTTCTTTTACACTACGTAGTCTATTTTTTAGTTCTGGATCATTGGCAAGAGCAACATGTGCCTTAGCTAGGTTGTCATAGACATCATTGAAGTCTTGCTGAGAATAACGAGCTTTTTTAGCATGATATTTGTGCTTTAGCTTTTCATCTACACAAGGAAGCTTTAAAAACTTATCCTTGATATCAGGTTCAATATCCATCCATATATCTCCATATTGGGAGGGGTTTCCTGCAAGCACTTTTTCAGCAATGCTGTATGGGGTGTTTTTATTTTCAGCAAAAGCAGTAAGAAGAACAGATCCATAGACAAAATAGTCTAGGTGACTTATTTTAGCTTTAGGGATTTCTTTCCAGTAAAACTGTAGAGTTTGTGGGTTGTGAGCATTTTTGATAAATAGTGCCAGAGAATAGATATCTTCATCAAGAAGTGTGGCAATAGACTTCTTATCATTTTTCTCTGGGGTGGTGTAGATATGCTCTACTCCTTTGTCATCATGTTGAGTGGTGTAGTTTTCAATATACATTGTCATTCTCCTTAAAAGTGATGGTGTAATGTGTTTTTTCTTTTCTATTGTCATCTTAGTGCAAAAATAGAATCATGTCAATGAACATAGGTGTAGTGAGGGGTGTTTTTGATGCTTCTGAGTGCTTCTGGAGGGAGAAAAGGGAAGCAAGGATAGATATGTCATAAAAGATTTTTTTAACCTCTTAGAAAGCATTGTGGAAGAGGAATGTGGTTATATGTTTGTTTCTATGTTTGGTTGTGTGGTTATGTGTTTGACTATGTTGTAATGATAGTGATTGTGTTCATTTGTTTTTATATATTTCTGTATACGTTTGATAATGTTGTTTTTTCAAGCAAGGAAAGTAATATTTAAAAGGGACACAAAATAACTATTCCACTTACAGCTGTTTAAAATGTACTACATTCCCTCTATTAAAACAAGACCCACCCATATAGGGGTATTCCCACACCCATACAGATTGACTAGCAACAACCTGTCTTACCCACGGATATTTGAGTGTGTGAGCAAGACAGGTGATCTATGCATATATTTTTGTCATGTGATATAGTATATTCAAGAAGATAACATCTTCAAATACAAAACTTTAAATACAGTCTATCCTCACAAAAGGAAGGAGGTGAAACGTACCATTATGTCTATTGAACAGCATTCTCAAGAAACCAAAGATCGCATTAAAAAAGCAATCAAGGAAACAAGAAAACGTAGATCTACAATGCATTGTGCTACTTACATTGTTAAAGTAGATCCTACATTTTTGAAGAAAAATCCTACTTTGGATGAAAAGATCACTCGTCTTTTTCTAGAAGCAAAATGGTTTAAGAATCATGTTCTTTCTCACAATCTTATTTTCAGTAATAAACCTCATTCATTAAAGAAAGCTGAGGTTGTCATGAAAGATAAGTCAATAGAAACTCGTGATCTAAAAACATTGGGTTCTCATATGAAGCAATCAATCATTTCTTCTATGAAAGATGATATTAAAGGTCTTTCTGCATTAAAAAAGAATGGACACAAAGTTGGAAGATTGAAACCATGCAAGGAAGTATCTTCTATTGGTCTTAAAGAACATGGAAATACTTACCGTGTAGATACCAAAAACAACCGTGTTCATGTTCAAAAAGTGGGATGGTTGCGTATTAATGGTTTAAAACAGCTTCCTGAGACTGTTGATTTCTCTACTGCTCGTCTTGTTCATAAATCTGATGGTTATTATATTCATATTACTGCATATAGTGCTAAAGACACAGAAAGAGTATTTGTCAAAGATACTTATGTAGGAATAGATATGGGGTTGAAAACTTCTATCACTTTAAGTGATGGTGAGAAGTTTGATTTCTATGTTGAAGAACCTGATCGCTTAAAAAAGCTAAGAAGAAAACTTAGCAGACAACACAAGGGATCTAACAACTATGTTAAAACTCTCAATGAAATAAAGAAGATAGAACAACATCTAACCAATAAGAAAAAAGACATGGCTTATAAGCTTGTTAGTGATTTGTCTCACTTTGAGCATGTCTTCTTCCAGGATGAAATGATTTCTTCTTGGAAGAGGAAAACTTGCTATGTCAAAGGTGGAAAGAAAATTCAGTATGGAATACTGGGAAGAGTAAAATCTTTGCTCAAAGAAAAAGACTGGGCTACCATGATTGGAAAACATCATGCTACTACCCAAACATGTGTTTGTGGAGCTAAAAATAAACATCAGTTAGATGAAAGGGTTTATTTCTGTTCTCACTGTGGATATAGTGATGATAGAGATGTTCATGCTGCTAAAAATATGGTGCGTTTTGCTACACATGATGTGAGGTATAAAATAGACTCACCCCAGGGACTGGGGATAGCGCCTGTGGAGGAGACTACCTCTGCTATTCATTTCAATGTCATAGACATTGCTCAGAATAGTAAGTGGTTTTTGATGAAGCAGGAAACCAACTCATCTTTGGTGAGTTGGTAGTTCATATTGACTACGCTCAGGTTTTTTCCCAGCGTTGCACAGCAGGTAGAGAAGATTAACTCTTCTGACAATGCCAAGGTTGCTGATATGACTGCACACATTTTCCAGATTGACCCTACTGTTACTTTGAACAATGGAGATCATCCTGTTGTTGCTACTACCCTCAATGAGTTGGGTGCCTGGGTACTAGCTGAACCTACTGGTGATTTTGAAGATTCTTATAAGAACAATGAGGATTTCCACTCCATCTTCCATCTCATGCAGTCTGATGATGATTCTAAGACTCCAGCACCGTTCTTTGACTTTACCCCTGAACTATTTTCCATGGTACAAAATGTCTACTATGAAGTAAATAACCTGGAAAACAGCTCTGTGATTGGTGTTGTCTACTCCAATGACAGCATCAAGGGAAATCCACTATTTGTTGTCCGTTTTGATAACAATACTAACAGCACTGTAGTAGAAGTCTTTGATATCAAGTACAGCAAGTAGTATCTTTGCTGCTCTGAGACTTCCCCTTGTCTTTGTTTTGTGCAAAGTTCAAGGGGGGTTTCTTGTGTGGATGGTGGTTTTCAAAAAGGGACACAAATAACCACACTGTATGATTCCTGCAGATAAGATTGTTTTCTTATATTCCCTTGTGGTAGTGTTGTGATGAAAAACAGCCATCTTCAAAGAAAAACAATCAAGGAAACTAATCATATCACCATGAATATCAAGCAGAAGTTCTTTTTAGCTTTTATCACCATAGCTTCTCTTTTAACCTCTCCTCATGCTATAGCAGAAGATACACCTGCAAGAAACTATGGCAGGGGAGTATTTCAGGATATTCCTGTTTTGTCTCAAGGGGATAAAGTTTTCATTGATAAAAGAAAAACTTGCACTGTGGGATATATTGACAAAGAACAAGGTCTAGCTTATCTAGCAGAGCACTGTGCTGTTTCCGGGGAGACTTCACAAGTGCATGATGGTGAAGGGTATTTCATTGGTACTATTACATCACGCTATGACAAGCCTAACTCTTTTGGAGCACTTCACCCACAAAAAATGAGCGAAGATTTCAATGTTATAAAGGTTGATACTAAGCATGTTTTTCTAGGTGATAATAAGTATTCTGGTGATCGTAGGGTGAGCATTTCTGATGTTGAAGAAGGTGATGAAATGTGCATGTACAGCAGAAGACAAGGAAAAATCAACTGTGGTCATGTAAGTGCAACTATAGGAAATCTTATTGTGGGAGATTCTCATGTGCAAGGTGAAAAAGGTGATTCTGGAGGACCTGTGTGGATTCCTGGAAAGGGTTTCATAGGAGTCTATACTGCTTCTTTGGGTGGGAGGTTTTATGGATTTTCCACCTCTTTTGAGGAAAATAAAGAAGAAGATAGCATAGTAAAAAATATTGTTTCCAATAATCTAAGAAGCTTTACTATCAGCTCACAGTCTTCTAGTACAGGAAAAGACAAGTGGTATCACAATGAAAAGCTGGTAAAGAAAGCTGTTATTTCTTCTTCTGTTTTGTTTGCTTCTTTTGTAGTTTTAGGATTTTAAAACTATACCCTCATTAAGAGGTCTTGCATTAAGCACATGTGCTGTGTATAATGATTTTTGTACGCCCTAGATTTAGGTATTCAACCTTCAGTACACCTCTGCCATAGTGTATGTGACTGCACCTCTCACAGTTGTGATGTGACTGGGGCTACATTTGTATCCAAACAAGGTACATGGTATTTATGGAAGTGCTATGTTCTGCTAATATTACCAGTGATTTTAAAACTATGCCAATTTGAACACCCCCCCATTTCAGGGGTGTTTTCACACCCACACAACTTGCTCACTTCTCAGCCACCCACTAATATAGAAGTTATTCAAGAGGAAAACACCACATCACAAGGAGAAAATACCATGACTACTGCACAAGAGATTGCCAATAAGCTTAGCCACAATGAGATTGCTTATCTCTATGCTGCACAAGAGATCTTCTTGATGAGTGATATTTGGGAAGATCAGATTGTAGAAGATATTGAAGCAACTGGTGGTAAGTTTTCTGATGACAACTACATTTATCTTGATTTTGATGTTAATGCTCAGTTTGATCAAGATGGTGTGGAAGAAGTTGTTTCCCAGTGGAAGAAAATGATGGAGAAGATGAATGACAGTGATGACATTATCACTTCTACTGAAATGATTGACAACATTCTTTTTAATGGAGCAAGCATTACTGATTTTCATGGTGTTGTATTCCGCACTGAGAAAGATACTGGATCTTATGATTATGAGGTTCATGGTGAAGATGATGTAGAGGTTGTGGATGTTCTAGAAGCTGTTGATTATGTGGAGATTACGCAAAATATCCTTGAAAGCTAAGGATTGACAAAGGAGAGCAACCTTTCTGTGTGCATGAAGTTGCATGCAGGAAGGTTGTTTTATATTAAAAGGTAGGATGTGGAGGAAGGGACACAGGTAAGATTACCCCTTATATGGGGTATCACATACCCCTTCTGCTTGACCACCCACTAATCACCCACTACAGTAGAAGTTGTTCACAAGGAAAACACCACACCACATACAAGGAGAACACATCATGTCTTATAACCACGCTTTCACCATGAGCAAGAACAAGGCTATTTACCTGTTCATTGCACAGCAAGTATGGTCTTCAAGTGATATTTGGGAAGAGCAAATCATTGAAGATATTGAAGCTACTGGGGGAGTATTTTCTGACGATAATGTCATCATTATGGATTATGATGTAGATAGCAACCCTCCACAAGGTGAGCTGGAAGAAGTCATTGCCCGCTGGAAGGTGATGATGAATAAGGCTGAAGAAAATGATGAGATTGTATCTTCCACTCACATAGTAGATACCATTCTTTTTGGTGGAGCTACTATTGAGGATTTCTATGGTATTACCTTCAAAACTTTGAAGGATACTGGTTCTGATGACTACCAGGTGCATGATGAAGATGATGTAGAGCTCATAGATATCCTAGATGAGTGCAATGCACAAGATATTGCACAGGAGTTTCTTGATAAGAAACCACAGCCATAAGAGGATATAATCACCAAAAGATAAAACAAAAACCCTCCACTGCTTAACACATATTGATGTGCAAGTGGAGGGTTTTTGAAAAGCTGTTTTGTATTTAATCATTTAACATATTGTGATCATCAATGACTTTCACCATTGCTGAAGCAATGCTATGGGAATCATCTTGGGTGAAATCAAAGTTGATTTTTTTATCATGGCTTCCATGTAAGAAGAGGATAACCTCACCGTCATTGTAGAAATCTATGCTCCATGTCACATTACTATCTTTGATGTTTGTTATGTCTTCAAAATGAGTAGCAACAACCCCACCTGAACTCATAGGAGTCAAAAGAGTATTTTCAGCTGCTTTTTCTCCTAGCTCTTGCAAGAAAAACCCTGCAGCTTTCAAAGTGTCATCATTGATGGTTGTTCCATAGCCATCCCCAATCCAGTTATCTTCTAGAAGTGCTAGTTCCTTAAGTGTTTCTTTTTTGTCATTAGAAATATTGAAAGAATCAACAAATCCCATGTTGTATTTCCTCCTGTGTTAAGAATGTTTTTCTCTTGTGGTTATCATTGTATCATTTGATTAACTTTCTTCTATATCTAGAAAACACCTATTAAAAAACGTGGTTGATATACCCACACAAAAGGGACACAAATAAGTGCCACCCCCATATAGGGTGAAAAACTAGACAAAAAGAATACATGCATATACTATATAAATCACAACAACACACCATCTATTTTTCAAGGAGAACTTATCCATGGCTAATAAGTATTTAGAAGACATCAAGAAAGCACAGCAAGACTATATTAATGCTGAGAAAACCCACTATGACTATGTGGAAGAGAAAAAGAAAAAGATTGTAGAAATCAACAAGTTCTATGATGATATTTTCTCCTCTAACAAAGAGAAAATGTGGGAAGTACTAGAAGCAAAAAGCAAGGCCATTGCTACAGCTATTGAGAATACCCCGCAGTGGTACAAGGTAGAAGAAATCTTCATTCCTGCTATGGACTGTGTTCACCAAGAAGCAGTCATGCCTTATTCCTACAAGAAAGAAAATGAGTTGCATGCTACCAATGCTATGAATGGTAGCTTTGAGGACATTTTTGAAGAGATGACCTGGAATACCGCAAATGTATACTGGAATGATATGGGGGATGGACGCAATGCTCCTATTCCTGATGTTCACATTAATGCTTCTGATAGTGATGACAAGCTAGAAAAGCTTGCACACAACCTAGATGACTACATCAACAGTATCCATTCTGCTCGTGCTAACTCTGCACAAGCAAGCAAGGAAGGTATTAAGGAAGAGGTACGCTTTAAGGTTGATCACTGCTTCAATCCTCATCATGAGAGCTTTTATAGCACTGTCTTTTCTCCTGAACCTGGACAATACACCATGGATGTTGCTGTCAATGATGAAAAGCAGTGTGTGGACTATGTAGGTTGTGTTTCACTTCTAGAGCTTCTTCGGGAAGTTCGCCGCAACTATTGGTATGGATACAAGGAGAGTTTTCAGTAGACATGCTCTTCTCTATCATCTAAGATGGAAGAAGAACACACACCATCTATTTTCAAGGAGAACCTATCCATGTCTAACAAGTATCTAGAAAATATCAACAATGCATATAGTGATCATGACAAAGCATGGGAAATCTATCATGATCATATTGAAGCAAGGAGAGTTCAGCTCAACGCTGTTGAAAAGCTTTATGAGAAGCCACTAGACATTCTCAACAAGGAAGTGTCCAAGAAGCTTAAAGCAAAGCATGAGGTTGTTGCTGAAGCTATTTCTAATACCCCACAGTGGTATAAAGATAAAGAACTTTTTACCATTGTAATGGATTGTATGTACCAGGAAGATTCCAAGAACTTCTTTTATCACAATGAGTTTTACCCTGTATCTAATGCTGTTGATGATAGCTTTAAGGACATTTTTGCTGATCTTACATGGCCACATAGCTTGTTTTTTTGGTATAGCGAAAAGGGAAGACTGGAAGAGTCAGAAGTTAAGTTTGCAACTCCTACTATTCATCTAGACGCTTCTGAAAGTGATGACAAGCTAGAAAAGCTTGCACATAACCTAGATGATTATCTTCGTGTTGCTCATAGCCTACTAGAGGGGAAGAAAGGTATCTATGATATTTATATTCCAGTGGACAGAAGTGAAGAAACCTGCGAGGATGATTTCTGTGGAATTTATTCCCCAGCCCCAGGAAAATACAAGGTGAAAACTGAAGTTATTACTAGCCATTATACCTTTAATGGAAATACTGATGGTTGTGTTTCACTTTTGGAAGCATTAAAGGAAGTACGCCGCGATCATTGGTTTAGTGATAATGAAGATATTCATTCTTCACATGAAGAGTAGGTGAAAAAAACAGTAGAAGATGTTTCCCTTTTTTGTTATGATTGGTATTAAGCAAGAAAGGAAAATATCTTTTTTATTAAAGGACATATTATGACACAGATCACACACAATAGCTTTTCTTATGCCACCTATCACCCTTGTTCTATTGCATGCAAGGTTGATATTCCTCATATAGGTGAAACTGTCCAAGTTTTAGATAACTTTGCACTAGAAGTATCTCATGATATTGATGGCGATATTGGTGTAGATATCCATCACATTGTAAGAAAACTGTCTTCTTATCAAAAGCAGGGAAATGATAAGGGTTATTCTTTTCAGGGAAAGACTTTTTATACAGTTTTTGAGATTTTCCAACAGTTTCCTGATAACTGCACAATCATTCCACAAGATTTAGTGGATACTCCTTATATCCATCAAGCTACCATTCCAGGTGAGGTAGTAGATATCATTCCACAGTGAGATGTCTTTGCTATTGTATTTGAGACTTGACTTAGATACACTTATATCTAGATACAAGATGAAAACTCTATTGAGAGGACAAAGAGAATGGATTTCTTTGATTGTTTAGATATTTCAGATTCCAGCAGAAAAGATCTAAGAAAAATAGCACTGTTAAAAGACAACTGGATTGGTGGAGGTTATGGTGAAGCCATCAACCGTGATACTTTGCATGCTACAGGAATATTCTTGCAAGGTATAAGAAGAAAAGCAGCTGATAATACTATTATGGTGCCCACAGGAGCAGGAGGAGTAGTTCTTACCTGCTTTGATGATATATCAAAATTTAATAAAGATAGTGAAACCTTGTGGTCTGCAGAGTTTTACAACTCTGGTGAAGCTGCACTTTTCATTCATGATGGAAAACACAATGATAGTTTTAATTTCAACTTCACTGAAGACAGCCCATTGAATGTTGCTTCTGCAATGGTGAAAATCATTGATGATTGTGGTGTGCTTCACATCACATAGTAGTAGATTTGCTAAAATATCTTTCTTTGTGCTAGGATAAAAATCCTTGTGCAAAGAAAGCACAATAACGGGATGTAGCTCAGTTTGTGTAGAGCACTTGTTTTGGGAACAAGAGGTCGCAGGTTCGAATCCTGTCATCCCGACAAAGTAGAATGCATATTAACCTTTTTAAGTTGATATGCATTTTTTTGATTTCCAGAAAAAGGGACACAAAACACCCATATGAAAAAATGCAGCCTAGGGTATCTAGAACCTTAGGCTGCTTTGGTGATCTAAAAATCACCAGGTTGTACTTGAAATACCTTATACCCCATAGCACGGTTGTGATTTACCACCTGATTGCGATCATCAAGACAATAGACAACATGGTAGTTATCTTGAATATGGGTTCTAATGATCTCATCTTTGACAATCCAGTCTTTGCGCTTATCATCACGAGAACGCATAAACAAATCATGATAAGGGATATCATGCTTGTCTAGCCACTGTGCAGTATCCTCATAGCAAGAATCAGATCGCCCTGATACCACGAGAATGGTATGGCCATACTGGTAAGCTGACAACACAGCATCTTTTACTGGATTATCCACCTCATCAAAAGCTACCTTGTCAAACTCAAAAGGAGTTCTTACCTTATCATGGTGAGCTAGAGTACCATCAATATCTACAATGATAGCTGTAGGGTTGGAAGGATCATTGTTATAAGGTAGATAAGTCTTATCTTCCCGTAGAGATCGCTCAATATCTTCCATACTACCCCAGTTCTTATAAGGGAACCTATGGTAGAGATCTTTTACAACCTCATTGGAAACAGGATTTCCACGGTTGTTGTTGCGCCTTAAAAGTTCATCTAGATCAACAACAAAATCTTTCACCTCTACAGTGTAGTTATGGTTATAAGCCCAACGGTAGAGCTGTTTTACATAACGCAGGCGAAGATTAGTATTAGAAACAATGATATCAACACCACGAGATGCTGCTTCTTCCATCAAAGCATCACAGCATGCAGTGATAGCCTTTTCTTGTTCTTTGCTTCCCAAGGGAGGAAATCCACATGCAGCACGCATTGTATCCCTGTTGATTTCTACCCTGTTATCAGGAGACTGTTCAACCCATTGTGCAGCAAAGGTACTTTTTCCAGAAGCTGGAAGACCACGAGTGATAATCATATGAGACATGTGTAAGATAACTTTCTTTGTTTAAGTGATGTACTTGTTTTTCTTTTATAGTTCTCATTATAGAAGAAGATAACAAAGGAATCAAGTAAGGTTGTGTTATGTGGGAAAGGGACATGAAAGTGAGCAAAGGCACTTTGTTATATTTCTGTGCAAATACTGTATAGTTGAATCAACTAGAGTAGTTTCTATATGCTTAAAAAGGAAAGATGTTTAAATGTCAAAAAATAGCAATCTACATAACGCTAAAAGAGCTAAACAAGATGAGTTTTATACCCAATGGGTTGATATTGAAAAAGAGATGAATGCTTATCTTGACTATAACCCTGATGTGTTTAGGGATAAAACTATTTTGCTTCCCTGTGATGATCCTGAATGGAGTAACTTCACCAAATACTTTGCATTGCGTTTTCAGGACTACGGGATAAAGAAACTTATCAGCACTTCTTATGCGCCTAAGTCTAATATGAATGGTGCATTTTATATTCCTCGTGAGTCTTTGTTCTTTGAAGATAAGTTTGACAAGGACAAAGACTTTGAGAGGGGGAAGATCTTTGTTCTTGATGGCCAAGATGTCAATCAAGATGGAAGAGTAAATATTGAAGATTTCACCTGGGAGTATCTAGAAGGTGATGGTGATTTCAGAAGTGAAGAAATCACAGCTTTAAGAGATGAAGCTGATATGGTCATTACCAATCCACCATTTTCTTTGTTTAGAGAGTTTGTAGCTTGGCTGGAAGAAGGTGAGGTGGAGTATTCCATCATTGGTAGCATGAATGCTATTACTTACAAAGAGATATTTCCTTTGATTAAGGATAATAAAATGTGGGTTGGATCTGGTGGTATTAAATCAATGAAATATGAAGTTCCACTTATAGGTGAAATCCTAAAATCACAATATGAAGAAAATGGAAAGCGTTATCAGAATATGGGTAATACCTGCTGGTTTTCCAATATTCAACATGGTAAAAGACATCAACCTATTCCTTTGATGTCTATGGAAGATAATCTAAGATTCAACAAGAGGATTATGAAAAATCCTAATGCTTATAAAAAGTATGATAACTATGATGCTATTGAAGTTCCTGTAACAGCAGGGATACCAAGTGATTATGAAGGGATCATGGGAGTTCCCATCAGCTTTTTGGACAAATACAGCCCAGAACAGTTTGAGATTGTGGGGATAGCTAAACGTGGAGCAGGTGACCCAGCCCTTAAGACCAAGGTTTATAGAAAGGAAGAATATGCAAACTATTCAGACTTAAACGCCGGACCAGTGATTATCAAAGATGGCACCCCGCGCAACACCTACCCTCGCATCCTCATCCAACACAAACTACCTAACCCAAAGGAGAAATAACTATGAAAACAGAGTTGAAAACCTATTCCATTAAAGAGATAACTAAAGATTTCACTTATAATGAGTATGAAGGAAAAGGTCTTTATGGTCTTTCTGGAAAGCTTGTTATCCAACCAGAATATCAACGCAACTATATCTATAACTCAGGTGGAAAAGATGAAGCTGTTATTCATTCTATTCTTAAACAGTATCCTCTAGGTCTTATTTATTTTTCTGTAGGACAAGATGACAATGGTGATGATCGTCTTGAAGTGCTAGATGGACAACAAAGGATTACCTCCATTGGAAGGTTTGTCACTGGACGTTTTGCTATTCACACTGATTATGGAGAGCAAACATTTTCTTCTCTTCCACAAGATCAACAAGAGCTTATTTTAGATACCAAGTTGTTGGTGTATGTGTGTACAGGTTCGGAAAAAGAGATTAAAGAGTGGTTTAAAACTATCAATATTTCTAATATTCCACTCAATGATCAAGAGTTAAGGAATGCTATTTATTCTGGTTCTTTTGTCACCAAAGCAAAAGAAGAGTTTTCTAAGTCTTCTGATCCTAGGCAAAATAAATGGGGTTGTTATGTTAAAGGTGATCCTGCACGTCAAGAGGTGTTGAAAACTGCGTTGAAATGGATTGCTGAAAGCAAAGATGTATCTATTGAAGGGTATATGTCATCTCACCGTCAAGATGATGATATTGATGATCTAAAGAGTTATTTTTCTACCGTTATTGATTGGGTGTCTTCTCGTTTTCCTGGAGTGCCACAACCACAAATGAAAGGTCTTGACTGGGGAGGATTTTATGAGCAATGGGGTAAAGATCCTTATGATGGTGAGAAATCACAAGAAGAGGTAGATGAACTTTTTGCTGATCCAGCTGTTAGAGCTAAAAAGAACATCTATGAATACATTTTAAGTGGTAAATCAAATACTCAGCTTCTTGATGTAAGACTTTTTGATGAGCCTACAAAAAGGAAGGTGTACAAAGAGCAAACTGATGCCGCACAGGAGAAAGGTGTATCCAACTGTCCTGATTGTGCTTTAAGTTCTAAAGAATCAGAAAAGACAAAAATCCACAGTTTTAAATCTATGGAAGCAGATCATGTAACAGCATGGAGTAAAGGTGGATCTTCTACTGAAGACAACTGTACTATGTTGTGCAGGAGACACAATAGAGTTAAAGGAAATAAGTAGAAGAGTATAAAAAAGGGGACACAAAATCACACCCCACGCAAAAAGTGCAGTTGAAAAGGAATCTTACCTTAAAAACTGCACTTTTTCCTATCTTCCTTAGCAAAGAGAATGCTTTTGTATTTCCTCTAATGCCTGAAGAAGGCTGTATTCTTTTTCTTCCTCATCACTATCATCAGTTGAATAGGAAATCTCAAACTTCTTAGGATGATGAGAATATAGTGTGCCTACCGTGTCTCCATCTTTGCTATTTTTCACAGGGACTTCAGCAAAATAGCTTTCTCCTTGTGAAATGGTATAAGCATACTGTTGTGCAGCATCAATATATTTACCCAGCATATCTTCTAAATCATTTAACTGATCTTCGCTAGCACAAGAAGGGATAACAATAGCAGGAGCAGGGATTTTTGTAGTGTCCAATGCAACAAAACTTGGAATGATAGATCCAGAAGCAAGATCATGGGAAAACAGTTCTGTTTTTGCAATAGCCTGTGCAATAGGAAGGTCATCATCTTTACCAAGCAAAGCTCTTATGTGTTCTTTTTCAAACAACTCTACTGCAAGGTGGAAAAAGTCAGGATCAGAAAACCAGTCAAGAGAGTTGTTGGATATAACTGTAGCTACTTCTTTTTGTAGAATGTAGTTTTTCTCCTTGTAGTTGCAGAAAGCTTCATTGATAGATTGATCATACTTTTCAGAAATGATTTTCATTTCTTCATTTTTGGCCTTGTTGAGGTGTTGTACTTCATATTCAGCATCTTGGCAAAGAGCAAGAGCTTTTTCTACTTTAGCAGTTTCAATAAGAGACATTCTTTTTCCTTGATAGTTTGATTGGTAGTTACATACATAAAAGAACTATACTGGATAATAAATGATTTGCAAAGCAATGGTAGTTTTTTTAGATGGTATAATCAGTTGTATTTTTGATTCTAAGAGGATGATAGATCTTTTGGGTAAAGTTGTACCATAATAGAAAAACAACCTCTCATATGCCCATATAGAGCATATAGGAGGGTTGTTATGACTGCGCGCTTAGCAGGATTTGAACCTGCGACACCTTCTTTAGGAGAGAAGTGCTCTATCCACTGAGCTATAAGCGCAAAAGATTATCTAGATAGGTTTTCCCCATCTAAACAAGTGCCCCCAGCAGGAATCGAGCCTGCGTCCACGGATTAAGAGTCCGTTGCTCTACCAACTAAGCTATAGGGGCTTTATTGTCTTTGACACAAGCTAGTTTAGCACCATCTAAAAAAGAAAGCAAGTTTTTATTCATGTTTTTGTGTTTTTCCAGTTGAGAGTGCATTTTTTCACTTTATCTCTAGACATACCTCTAGAGATAAAGTACAATAAAAGACAAACACAAGATCATATCTTTCACCCCATCAAAAAGGAGAGAAAACTATCATGTACAACAAGCTAAATCTCATGGACACTGACATTGCACTAAAAACCATGGATGTTGATTTGACCATTCCTGCTAAAAACACTCAGGATGCTTTTCAAGCATTGTGCAATCTTAATGCTTATGATGATCTCAAAAGTGGATGTATCTTTTCTTCAAGGAAGCTTATCAAGCCAGAAAACTCCACTTCCCTAGCAGAAGATCCTTCTGTGCGTTTTATCAATATGCCTTGGAATTATGATGAGGTATGTGAAACTGTGGAGGAAGTCCTAGAACTGTTGAACTTTTCAGTGGAGAAAGATCTAGAAGGAGACGTTCATATCCTTTCCTTTGAAAGTGATCATGGTGGAGATGAAGAGGTATTTGTGGAAGCTCTAGCACCTTATGTCAAGTCTGGATCCTTTATTGAGTGGCAAGCAGACAATGGTGAAATGTGGCGAAATGATTTCGTGCAGAAAAAGATGATCACTTCTACAGGTGAAGTAAGCTGGACTGTCAATGCTGCATAATGAATGCTTCTTCTGTAGTGGTTTTTAGCACCTGGGTATCTATCTATGCTAAGATATCTAGGTGTTAAAACACACCACTTAAAAGACGATTTCTCAAGAAGGAAAGAAAACTGTGATGCAAGATATCTTCTTTGTAGAAGAAGAAACTATCAACAATAAAACTATCTATATTATTCAAGGTTTGGGAGATAATATTTCCTATGGACATGCTATGCAACTGTGCAAAGGCAAAGATGCACAACGGTGCTGGGATGATCATGGGTATTGTTTTGCTCTAGATAAAAACAACAGCTATAGCCTATATATCAAGGAATCTGCTGGGTTGGATAAGGTATTGCGCCATTGTGGATTGGAGTTTACTGATATCACCCAAGAAGAAGTAGCTTTGTCTAACAGCAAGGTTATTTTATAACAAAGAAAAATACCCTGTAGAAGAATATATCCTTCTACAGGGTGTTTATGTTTTTCTACTTCAGGACCCAAGGATCTTTCAGTGGATTGCGGCCAGTTTTGGCTTCAATCTCTTTCTGCAAAGCAGAAGAGATATCTTCTACTACAGCAGCAGACATAGACCTGAAAACAGTTTCTAGAGGAGATTCATCTTCTTTAGCCTGTAAAAGTTCGTAGTCATTGTTGTGGTAGTTGTGCTCTAAGATATCAAAAGAGATCCAGCTCACAACATCCTGGCACGTCCACAAAACATCATCAATGACATTTTTAGTAGATGTCACAGGAGGGAAGTTTTCTGGAAAAGACACACTATTTGCTTCACTGAAAAGAATAGACATATCCTTCTTAGTGAGCTTGATGCGCATATAATCTTCAAGCTTGCATCTCATGACATTGCTTACTGCCAGGCAAAATTCTTCCTTAGTATCCAAAGTGGTGTACATTGTTTTTTCCTTTCTAAAAAGATGTATTTGTTGTTTTCCTTTGAACACTTATTACTTTATAGGGTTGTTGGTAGGAGGTCAAGTGGAAGGGGGTAGGAGTACCCCTGAATGGGGGATGGGGTAAAAGGGACACAAGTTGAAAGACTGCAATATTCTACCCTTTTGTCTCCATACACCCATATAGGGGTGATTCACCCTCAGACAACTTGACCATTATCCAGACACCTACTAAAGTAATAGGTGTTCAAGAGGAAAACACCACACCATCAAAGGAAAAAATCATGAACAACAAGGACATTCAACTGGGAACCGTTCAGCTAAGCAAGAGTGGAAAGAAGTACCTCAACATCTTCCAAAGCATCAATGACAATGCACCCCATAGACGTGGCCATATCTATGCAGTAGATAACCAGGGAATCCGTTGGTACTGCATCAAGAAGAAGGATGGCAACAACACCCCACCTCAGGATCTTGCTGGCAACTATAACATTATGAAAATGCCACTAAGTAGCTACAGGGTAAAATTCCAGTACAAGATGCTTAATAAGAAGCGTTTGGTTATCACCTTGAATGAGGATGGCACCCCAGAATCAATAGCATAAGAAAATATCCTTTCTTCCTTTAAGTGCTTCAAGGGAAGAAAGGATATTCTTTTTAATCCCAAAAAAAGGGACATAAAACAACAAGAAGAAAAAGACATCTTCTAGAAAAGACCATCTTCTTCCAATGGGATAGATCTCAATGCATCATCATCTAGCATCTTTTGCTCAAGCTGTCTTGCATTGTCTCTTTCTACATCAATGTCTTTTTGATATTTTCTTCCATTAGCAATGACATCTTGTGCAGCCTGATAAAACTCTTTGTACCTGCCATTTAACTTCTTGCTATATTCATCCATGAGGGAAGAGGATATAGAACTCCTGTTTGCTGATAAGAAAATATAAAGGGACATATATCTATCATAATAAGGGAAAAGACATTCCCATCCTGAGTGAGATAGTGCATTGTCTTTCAAAGACAACAGTTCTCCCATTGTTCTAGAGAACTGTTGATTGATACTATCTACTTCTTGATTTATAGTGAAAGAAAAATCCACCAAGGTGATATTTTTTATCCTTCTCATTTCCTTCCCACCAGATTGCATTAAAATGCTTTTATCAATGTGTTTAGACCACTGTTCAATAGGAAGAAGAAAAATAGTAGTAGACAAGGAGATAAGAAAAGGTAAGCTAACAGAAAGGTTGTGCTCTACTAACCAGTGCCATGGAGAAAAGTCTTCTGGAATAAAAGTATGAGATACAATAACAAGTAACAAAAACATTGTTAGGGTAAGTGCTATTGATAAAACTGTTTTGCACAATAGGAAAGATTTTTCTATTTCTTCAATCTCAGAGAACAATCCATACTGCTTCTCTATTTTTTCCCTCCTGCGAGATATATTATTGATGAAGATGACATCTTTCAGCTCTCGGGGATATATAGTAGGGTTTTCTTTTTCCTTATTAAAAAACCACTGGAAGATAAATCTATCATCAGAGTAATCTATCAAAGAATCACAGTTTTCTATGCTGGGAGAGTTGTTAATTCGTGTTGTTTCTAGTGTCATCTTTTTCTCCTAACATTTCATCTTTCTTTCAATCCAAAAAGACCATCTTCTTCTACAGGCACAGTTCTTTGAGCATCTTCATCAATCATCTTCTGTTTCAGCTGCTTTTTCTCTAGTTGTGCTTTCTCAATGTCTTTTTCATACTTTTCTGCTAAATCTAAGACATCTTGTACTTCTAGATTAAACTTTTCTGCTGTATCTTCTAGCTGATTTATGTATTTTTCCAACAAATCTTGTGAGATGGAATGTTGATTAGCAATCAGGAAACTATAAAGGGACATGTATTTATCATACTGTTGTTCTACAGGAAAAAGATCAATATATTGCAAAGTATCTTTATCTAAGACAAAAATATCTTTCACAGAGTTGAGAAAAGAATAGTGAATCTTTCCTACATCACCATTGATGGTTGCACCAAGATCAATAACCTCAATAGAATCTAATGTCTTTTTCTCTTCTGTAGAAAAGAGCTTTTTCTTTCCAGTGATACTGTCTTCTATTTTCATCTCTATATCATTGATACTTCCCATTGATTTCATGGCAAGATAAATCATCAAAGAACCAATGCTAAGACCTATAACAAACTCACCCAATCTAGTAGGACTGTAGGAGAAGTGATGGAAAAATAATAGTTCTACACACACAACTGCAGCTACAAAGAGAATAAGAGCTACCACACTAACTACAACACGTGCAACCTTGAAAGCAGCAATAGACATTGTTCTTGATGTTTTGTTTTTAAAAGAAATGCCATTTCTTTTATACTCTCTTACCAGATCATCAATATAGGAAAGACCTTGAAAGGTAGTGGGAAAGAAGGATATTTCTTGATTATCATTATTCATAATGAGATTGCTGATGACCTCATTAGAGCTAGCTAGATAGATATCAGGACAGTTTGTGTTATCAGGAGACGAGATCACTTCTTTGTTTTCTGTCATGGTAGATATTTCCTTGTATGTGGTTTGAAAAAGTTTTTCTTGTTGTTGATAAAAATCATAGCAAAGTGGTGTTTTCGCCCCAAAAGCAACAAACTCCTCCTGGACTTTTTAAAAGTCATCAAGAGGAGTTTTCTTGTGTGAAAAAAGGGACAAGAATCTATTTACTGCTGAATGTTGTTTTCTTCTCCATTATAGTTTTGCACACCTGCATCTTCTTCAGGTGCAGGTTCTTGATCTTGGGAAGGTGCATCCTGTCTATTGTTATAACCACTATATCCATCTGTTGTATCATCTACACCTTGTGTGCTACCAGGGGTGTTGTGTGCTGATTCCTGTTGTGATGGTTGTGGAGCGTAAGATTCATTGCTTCCTTGATCATTATAAGAGTCATCATTTCCTACTTCACTAGTAGGTGGAGTATCTTGCACAGAAGTATCTGTGTCTTCTTCATTGTTAGTGTCATCTTCTACTTCAGTGGTGGTAGTTTCCTGAGGTGTGGAAGAGGTCTCAGTTTCTTCTACCTGTTGAGTTTGATTGAAAAGTGGATGAGATGCTTCATCTTTATCTCCTTGTGATTGCCACTGATTTTCTGGAAAAAATATCACCAAGATGAAAAGCACAATGGCCATAACGGTTGTAGAGGTAGATGGTTTTACCAATGACCATGCTTTTTTCCATCCACCTAATGTTTCAATAATCTTTGTAATGTAAGACATATATTATACCTCCTGTCTTGCTGGAAGGTGGATAGAGTAGAACTGAACATCATTTTCTTCTAGATGTCCTGCAATAGCTTTAAGTAATGCTCTTTTTGCTGCAAACTGAGAACCTGGAATAGACTCTCCTTTTACCTGGATGACAATCTTTCCATCTTCTACACTAGATACTCCTCTCACTGTTGCACTAGTGATAGTGGTGAGATCTTTAATATCATCTTCTGTGATGTATTTTTCAACAACACTGTGCTCTTCTGTGTGAATATCTTCTACCACTTCTTCTGTAAGTGCAATGATAGGTGATACTGGAGTAGAAGTGTCAAAAGGAAGACGCACTACAAATTCGCCAACGTTTCTAGAGTAGTTTTGGATTAAAGTGATATTTCCTTGTGGAATAGTAACTACACCATATTCTTCTGTAGCTAGAGTTAAAGTTCTCAAAGATACATCTTTGACTACACCTTCATGTTCTGCACCTGAAACATTAAGTCCAATATAGTCTCCTACAGAAAACTGCTTTTCTAGAAGATGGATACTTCCCTTGACTACATCTCTTACTGTTTCTTGAGAACCAAAGCCTAATGCTGCACCAATAATGGTTCCCATAGCTGCAATAAGTCCTGCAGGAATACCAACTCTAGATGCAATCATGGCAATAATGATAATCCATGTCATCACTTTTGCCAGCCACACCACTGCTTGTACAAGGGTGATATTCCATTGTGAATCAGAAATGGTAATGCTATAGAACTTAATCAATATTTTCTGCAACATATTGAGCATTCTGGTGATAAGCACCCCTGCTATGACGATCATGACAAACCACCATAGACCAATGATTATTGGATTGTGGTTTATCACCCACCATATGTGACGTAAAAAATCCATAAGATAGATACAACCTCCTATGTAGTATTTTGTATGTTTTTTAACTATTATAGAGTAGCACTAACCTGCATAAATGTGTATTTCTCCAAAAAAACTTGCTCTTTTTTGATAGGTATAATAAAATAAAAGAGCAAAAAGTATCACTCTTATCAAAAAAGGAAAACAAAAACTATCATGAAAAAAGTATTATCTTTGACTACTGCATGTGCAGTATTCTTTGCATCTTTGGCATCTCCACAGATCGCTCATGCACAGCAGGATTCTTCCCAGACAACTATCTCACAAGGTGAAAAGGTATATATCAATGAAACTGCTATTGCTTGTACTGTTGGTTATGTAGATAAAAACACACATAAAGCTTATATTGCTGATCATTGTCTTCCAGCGCATCAAAAAAGTGTTATCTACAACAGTAACAGGGAAAAGATTGGTGAAGCATATGGACGTTTTTCTGATAGGAAAATGGGTATTCCTAAATCTCGTAATGATGTAGCTTATATCAATCTTTATGATGATGTTGAAACAGGAGAAAACTCTTATTCTGGAGATAACAGGGTAAGCACTGCAGATATCACTTCTGGTGAAAAGCTATGTATGTTTAGTAGGAAGTTCAACAGTGTTCATTGTGGAAAAGTTAAAAGTGTAGATGGAACTTTGGTAGTAGGAGATGAACATGTCAATGGCATTGGTGGAGATTCTGGAGGACCTGCTTGGATTCCAGGAAAAGGGTTTGTAGGTGTATACACCTTGATCATTGGAGGTAAACATTTCTTCACCTCTATTGATGACAAGAATTGTGCTGAAGGTGATGGTTCTATTAATGAAGATGGAACAGTAGATGAGTCTAAGATGTGTCCTGCTGGTCAATATGCTGAACACTCTCCTTATGTGTTAGAGAAAACCCCGTTGAAAAACCCTGACATTGGTGATCAGGACAATGATACTGAGATGACACCTACTCCAGCTACCCATAAACCTTCTGCACCTACTCCTCCTAAAACAGGTGGGTTTTCTGGAAGCTCTAGTGGATCTGAATGGCTTCTAGGGTTTGCTGCTATTGCTGGAGTAGCAGTGATTCTGACACCTTTCATCATGTCTATTCTTTCTGGAAAAACTCCACATTTGAATGTCTAAATAACAGTTTGTAAATCATCACCTCTTCTCTGTACTGGAGGAGGTGATGATTTTTTATTTTGTGAACTGTATCGTATTTGTCTTGTGAAAAAAGGGAGATGTACATATTTTTCACAAATGATGTATTCTGAAAATAGAATGTATATTTTAATATGTACATTGAATACCAATTTGTTTATTTTTCTGAAGGGAAAGAAAAGAAATGTCTCTAAAAAAGAATACCACTAGTGTTTTTGCTCTCTCACTAGCACTAGCTGCAGGAATAGGTGGAAGTGGTATAGCTTCTGCAGTGGAAGATCCTGTAGAAAAACTTTACCCAACTGCTGAAGAAAGAGATGTAGATAACATCTACCCATCTGATACTGAAACAGAAGACAGTTGGAAGTGGGGTGAATGGTTATACTGTGAAGATATTATGGATAAGGATTTTCAAGATAAGCTCAAAGAGGTAGGTGATATTAATACCTATATTGTTGATGATGGTTATCCAGAAGCCCCAGGATATGAGCACCCTACTGAAGAAGAGCTTAATAATCTAGAAGAGTCAAGTTGGGATGCTCCAGGGGATTATAGTTATTTGGTGGAAAAATATCCTGATGATAAAAAGCCAAAATTGATGAAGGTTAAGGGTAAGGATAAGTACTTCATTGCTACTGATGTAGAAAAAGAAGATAGAGATCCTAATATTGAAGAAAAATACTTCTATAGGTTGTTCAAACCAGAAAACTACCTTCCTAAAGAGATGGTAGAGTGGAAGAAAGATCCTGAGAGTGGGCATCTTTATAATGCTAAGATATACAATGGTTATGGGCATACCATGGGAGGGATAGATTTTGCTGGCATGAATACTGAGAATTATGCTCCTTATGGAGACGGATTCAAGAAAAGAAGAGAACTCAAATCAGAACTTGTTCCAGAAAAGGGTCTTTCTTTAAGTGAAAGATTTGATTTCTTCATGAAACATGATGATGTTTTCTCCATTAACACTTCTTATTATGATAGAACAGCAGCTTCATCCAGAATCAGAGGAGGAGATGGAAGGTTTTTAGAACCTAGCAGGGATTACAGAGAAGACCCAGAAACAGGGGAGAAGGAAGTTTGGCATAAACCTACTGTATTTGCTTCCTGTAACCCTATGGTGACAATAAAGCCTGCTTCTGTGTCTCGTATTGCAAGAGCAGATACAGGTTCTGGAGCTAAAAGCACGTGGAGTTTTGATGACAACTATCTCTACCCTTCTGACAATGGTCTAACCCTAAGAAAGACTGATAAAGATAATAAGCTTCTTTCTGGATCTTCTTGGAAGATTAAGAATCTTGGTACTAAAGAAGAGTTCACTGTTACAGATAACAAGAAACCTGGTGATAATGATAAGAACGCTCTAGAAGATCTCTACAAAGAAGATGGTCTTATCAATGTTGCTCTTCCTGAGGGAAGATATGAGTTGGTAGAAGACAAGGCTCCAAAGGGTTATAAGGTTGATAGTACTCCTAGGAAGTTCATTATCCATGACAGAACTGGTGCAAGTTTTGGTATGGGTGCTATAGCTAATGAGCCTGAGAAGCCAGATACTCCTGACACCCCAGATACTCCTGATACCCCAGATAAGCCCGATACTCCAGGTACTCCAGATAAGCCAGGCAAGTCAGAGTCTCCAAGTACTTCTACAACACCAAGAAGGGACACGGCTACACCAAGCACTTCTAAGACTCCATCTACACCAAGCACTTCTAAGACTCCAAGTACTCCTGTAGATGACAACGCTCACAATGGTGATAATGATGAAGGAACTCCAGTAGAAGAGAACACTCCTTCCTTTGCTGCTACAACCACTCCTGTTTCCCCAATAAGAGACAACAGCAACAGCAATGATTCCTTTACTCCTAACTCTCCATCCACTCCTTATCAACCAAAGAAGGTAAGCGGTGACACACAACCTCTTAATGATTCTAAAGCTGGTCCAGAGGTTAATACTGGAGGAAACATTACACTAAGCTTCTGGGACAAGGTTAAGGGAATCTTCTCCTAGATTCATACATTCACTGTATTGAAAACATATATTTACCAAGCAACGGCTATCCCCTCTTAAGCTTTCATAGTTTAAGAGGGGATGTTTTTTGATATAGTTATGAGAAACAAGATTGTGATTTATGATACAAGGAGATGATATTTATGGATTCACCACAGCTTCTTGCTTTGATTGATATGCAAGACGGATTTAATACCACTCAAGGGACACAAGATGTAGTGTCTTCTATTGCATCAGCAGATCTTTCTGGGTTTGATCTTGTTGCTGCTACTGCATTCTACAATGATCCAACTAGCCTTTTTGTTAAACAACTAGGATGGGATGACATGATGATTAAAAATGAGAAGACCGCTTCTATCAAACAAATCCAGCATGCTTATGATATTTCCCTTCCCAAAAGTACCTATAGTGCGGCACAACAGCTTATTCCTCTTATAGAGATGCAGGGAGATGACTGTGAGGTATTCCTTGCAGGATTTGATACTGATGGATGCATTCTTGCTACAGCACTAGATCTTTTTGATCAGGGAGTAAAAACTTTTATTATAGAACCATGGTGTTCTTCCTCAGGGGGACAAGACATACATAATGCTGCTATTAAAATCCTCAACAGAAGCATGGGAAGAGATCATGTTCTTCTTACCCCTCCTGAAACTGTTAGTGCTGCATAGACATAGTGAAATGATTGTGCTAGGATAGTTGCTTAAAACAGCTCAGCCATTCTAGGATACATCAAAAAGGTTATAGAAACTACTATGCATATTTTAACAAAGCAGATAGCATTATTATATGCTTTCTGCTTTATCATTATTTTTCCTGCTCACGCTTCTGCACAACCTATTTACACCACACCTATTGAGGATCTTCCCACCATTGTGCAAGGTGATAAAATCTCTATTGATAAAAAGAAAACTTGCACTATTGGATACATAAATCACAAAGAAAAGCTTGCTTATACTGCAGATCACTGTTCTTTTAAGGGGAAGAAATCAGTGGTATATGACAATGATGATCACATCATTGGAACTATAGAATCTCGCACTGACAGAAGTAGCAAAACTCTTTTATCTCAATCTATGGGAAATGATTTTAATGTTGTAAAACTTAATAACTATGTTTCTTTGGGAGAAAATATCTATTCTGGTGATAGAAAAGTAGATATTTCTGATGTTAAAAGCAGTGAAAAAGTATGTGTATATAGCAGAGTGCAGAAAAAGATTAACTGTGGAAATATCAAAATAGTAGCAGGCAATGTCATTATAGGAGACTCTGGAGCTTATGGGAAACTTGGAGATTCTGGTGGACCTGTATGGATTCCTGGAAAAGGACTTTTAGGAGTATACATTGGATTTTTTGGTAATAACTATTCCAATTTTTATACCACTATTGATAATGAGAAAAAGTACAATAGTGATAATAAGTACAAAAGTTTCATAATCTCTAGAGCAGAAAATCTCCTTGTTAGTACTCGTGCTACTGGTCCTCAATGGAGGGGATTTTCTGCAGATAGCTATACATTGGCAAAAACTTACTTTTCTTCTCTTTCCTTCATCCCACATCCTTACTCTACACAGGTATTCTTTGTGGAAAAAGCTATGAGGGAGATAGCGCATAAGATGCTGATGATGTAGATGCTACGTTATAGTGATATGCTAGTAAAAGCACCACAGATAAAAAATACAACTTATTTTCAAGGAGGGACAAGAATATGATTAATCCTAGTAAAAAAGCAACTATTGCTATCTACTCTATAGGAGCAGTTATATCTTTTTCCTCCTCTTATTATCTTACTGGTAAAGCTTTTGATCATTATGACATAGGAAAAGATCACACTGTCAATACTGTGATTGTGCGCACTGTTCCCATAGAAAAGGTTATTATCAAAAATAATACTCCTACTACCACTACAGTAAATACTGTAGAGACTTATAATCCAGGAGAAGACTCTTCTGCAAACACTGGTGTAACACCTACTGGTATCCCTGAAGAAGGAAATGACAATACCACAGGAAATGGTGGAAACCAGCAGCAAAACAACAGTGGTAATACTGAAGGTAATAACCAAAAAAGAAATACCAATGGACATAGCTATCCTGAAGAAAATGTGAATACTCCACAAAGGCACAACAATCCTAATACACCACATAAAAACACTCCTGATAGAGGAAATAGCAACAGGGGAAATGACAGGGGAAATAACACCCCTGCTCAACAAGGAAACACCCCTAGAAATAATGGAAATAGTCCTTCTCCTACAAATCAGGGAAATAACACCCAAGGAAATGCAACTCAAGGAAATAGTGGTGGTAGCACTTCTGATAACAACAGTGGAGTAGGAGAACAGCCTTTACCTAATATTCCTCTTCCTAACCCAAATACAGAAAATAGTGGCAACACTGCTGGTGAGAATGGTATTTGACAATGATTCACTTTATGTATTATACTGTTTTTTATAAACATTCCTCCGTGGCTGACTGGCAAAGCAGCGCACTGTTAATGCGTGATATGTAGGTTCGAATCCTACCGGGGGAGCTTTTGTTTGCTTTAACAAAGCTATCTATGCAATAATCATTTTTAGAAGAAAAGCACCACGCCACTGTTTTTAAGGAGAACAAGAAGATACAATGTTTAATGTTCTAGATACTCTAGCAACAACATCTAAACCACAAGAAGATGGATACCTGTGGGTAGTAAGAGTTGCTCATTCTTATAGCAAGGATACTCATGTAGAGTCAGAATGGAAGAGCAAAAAAGAAGCAGAGCTACACATCCAATCTCTGCGCTATGATTTCATTTTTGTAGACAAGGTAAAAGTAGAAGACAATGGAGACAAGACTGTTATTTCTACTCATGTTGCACTGTAGTTGAATATATGAAAAACACCCCTTGGTTGATATTTTATAATCTTCCAAAGGGGTGTTTTTTCTTACATTTACGCAATCTTGTTTAGCTTATCAATAGCCCATTTTCCTGCAGCGTTTTCTGTCTCAAATAAAGTGTTGTCTTCTAAAAGACTAGAGGTTATGTGAGACACAAACTGTGGATCTTCTTCATAGGAGAAGATATGAGCATCAAAGTTGTTGGTGCTAGTTTCATCATTCCATGTTTGTTCAATAGCAATGATGTAGTTATCCACAGGAAGAAGGTATCCTGTATAGCGTACTTTTCTATATAGAAGCTCAGTTGCTTCTATACTTGAAATATTTGAGGTAGTCATAAGTTGTTATCTCCTTGAGGTTTATGAAGTTTAAGTGGGAACGTGTCTAGAAAAAAGTGATTGCATGGGGGGGGTATCTTTTTTAAGAATACACAATGATAGCAGAATATAGCATTGTTTCAAAGAGTGCTATTGGAAGAAGTCAAAAGGGGACACAAATATCATCTATGATGCAGCAAGCATCAACTCATTAAAATCATCTTGTATATCTTCATGGTTATCAAAGTTATCATGATATATTTCTATAAGTTCTTGAGTTGAGTTAATATGCGTAGCAAACATATGTGCTATACAAGGCTCTACTCCCAACTTATCATCTTTTAGCACAGTGTTATTGCTTGCTACATCATGGATGATTTCTTGGGGAGTATTATCATTTCCTACAAAAGAGAAAAGCAGTTCTTGACACTGAGTGAAGTAATCTAGGGGGGTATCTAATGATTCTATTGCTCTCCAATAGTAGAGCAGAGTAGAAGATGACTTTACTGTTGCTATAAACTCTAGCAAAGCATTGAGATCATACTGCAGGAAGTACTCTAAGCTTTCTTGTGGAGTGTATTTTTTATCTATCAAAAGATAATACATATTCTCATCAGAGGTAGTAATAAGATAGTTTGTGTTTTCCATAGAGCACTCCTTTGCTTTTGAAAGATAAACTCCATTGTGATCTACATTATACTTGTTAATAATATCTTTGCCTAGTCACTAGGGAAAAGAGAAATCAACTAAGGAGAAGGGGGAAACTGTAGAGCTGTAAAGCTGCAAAGTTGTAAAGATGTGTAAAAGTAATCAACATATTTTATACCTTTCACCTGCAGAAACTCCTATTTTATACACCTTATTTTGACACGTTTTTACCCTATGTAGTATGCTTAAAAACAGCACTTGAGGGAAAGGATGTTTTCTTATATAGTGCTCATATAAATAAATAGAGGGGAAAAGCACACATGTTTGCTTTTTATTCCACCAGCTTGATCGCCCTTTGCTGTTGTTTTCCTTATTGTGTGGTGAGAGGGCTTGATCGCTATCAAGGAGTAAAAAGTACATGTGTGCTTCCCCTTTTTTCTTCTTTTGTCTTGTGGTATAGTCATACACGCAGCAGAAGCTATAGCGATTGAAGCTTGTGCTTGTTATCTAAAGCAGGTGATTATATTGAGCAAAAACAGCAATAAGTGTTATAAAAGCTTTACTGCAACACCTTATTCCATTCATGATTTATCAGGAAAAGATGTTGATGATACAAAGCTCATTCTTGCTAGGTTGAAAGAAGAAATACAATCAATAACAGCAGCAGCTGAATGGACACTGAGAAATGATATCCACTTGCTTGATGATATGGAAAGGTACAATGGTTTCAACAATGCAAGTAAAATAGGTATTTCTCTAGGGTTAAATCTTCCACAAGGTGTTATTCCATCACATAAAGAATCTCATATTAGCTATTCAAATGGTGGTATATCCTACAAAGAACACACAAAGAATGTATCAAAAACCAGTGGCAACTCCAGAAGACAATGGTTGTACCACAGAAGAGTAGTAGATGAAGCTACATCATGGTTAGAAAGAATAAAAGCTTTCAATGGATCAAGTGATAAATATATCAGTTCAGGATGGAAGAGAACAGCCCATATAGGAACCCCTTGTGATATAAGGGACAAGATAAGCTTAAGCATTGTTGATAAAGGCTATGCATATATCACCAACAATCCTTTTGAAGATGGTCATATTTGTCTAAGAATGGTTATTGATGGACAGTGGTATTTGCTATACTTTCATTTTGACACATCAAGGTTTTTTGAAGCATCAAAAGTATGCTTGCCTGATATAACTGTGAAAGACAACAAAGTATTATTCCATTTTTCTATGGAATACCCTTACATCTACAAAGATATAACCAGCAACTATTTTATTGGCGTAGATGTCAATATTAGTGACTATGCAGTAGTTTCAGTCATTGACAAAAATGGAAGAGTGGTGCATAGTACATCTTTGTCAAGAAGAGTGCATTCTTTATCTAATAGTATCAAAGCAACATCTAGACAAATATCTTCACTACATAAAAAGTTAGACAAGACATCTATTTTTGACAAAAAGTATATGGATATCAAAAATGAAATATCTCTTCAAAGAAAGAAAAACAGCAACAAGAAAAGGCAACTTGCAATCATTGCAGCAGGTGAAATAGCTTATATATCACATATATGGGATAACGCTGTTGTAGCTTTTGAAGATCTTTCATGGATTGAAAATACTATGAGCAGTGGTAGATGGAATAGAGGGGAACTAGTTAAAAGGACTACTGAATATGTAGAACTCAATGGTGGAAGAGTTATTACTGTCAATCCTGCTTATACAAGCACGCAATGCTATTTCTGTGGAAGTAATCTTACATTTAATACATGGAAGAATGCTCATTGCACACAGTGCAAAGAAGATGTAGATAGAGATATCAATGCTTCATACAACATAGGAAAAAGAGCAATACCTACTGCTTGTAAAATGTCTTCTACTAGAAGAAAATCTAAATCTTATAAAAGAGATAAGAATAAAAAGAATCTAAGAACACCTATAACAAAGGATACTCTATCCTATAAATCAACTGGAAAGAAGAAAGGAAAACCTACAGGAAAATGTGATAATAAAAAGAAAGGAAGACAGTTCAAGAAAGCACGACAAAAGTTTGTGGAGGAGGTGGGAAATACTTACAGCACCACTACACACTATGATGATGTGACAGTTTTAGTGGATGGAGATAGATACGATACTCTCCAGGACCCTGAAAAGGCTGCTAAAACCAACTATGCTAGAAAAGATATGCATTGTGTGCATTCTTTGTTAATGTAGTTGGTACTGTGGTGGGGGCTAGATCGCTACCAAGGAGTAAAAAGTACATGTGTGTTTTTTCTTTTTGTCTTCTTTTATCTTATGGTATAGTCATACACGCAGCAGAAGCTTACTTATAGCTTATGCTGTGGTGTATCCAGTGAACTATTGTTCATTTACTCCTTATTGGGCTGAAACACCCCTCTATGCAAGGATCTATCTCTGCATAGAGGGGTGTTTTTATTTTTCTTTGCATTTTCCTTGATCAAGCAAAGATACACTGCTATAGTGACACATGTATCTAAAAAAGCACTTATATTATCAAGGAGTTTTATCACTTATGTCCTCATTGGATTTATACACTACGTATTCTCATCTCCCTGTAGATCAGGTATCTCCAGGAAAGATCAAAGAAGCACATCTTGTCAAAGATCTTATGGTAGAAAAGACTTTTACCATTACTAAGAAGTCTCCTGTAGTAGCACTAGACATTGATGGTGTTATGGCTGATTTTAATGCAGCTATGAAGCCTTATTCTCTTGTTGCAGAAAGTGATATTGACTGTCCAGAGTCTTATAACTTTGTTGATTCTGGATGGTTTGAAAACTTTGATGACTTTGAAAAAGCACATGTTTCAGTCATGGATAAAGCAGGAGATATTCCTCTAGCTGATCCTACTGCACCTATGGCTGTCAATAAGCTTGTAGATCATGGATTCAAGGTTCTTGCTGTTACAGCCCGCCGTGAGCCATGGAGGAAGGAGACTTTGCGCTTCTTTTCCCGTCATGGTATCAACATCACTGATGATCGTTTGTTCTTCATGGATAAGAAGAACAAGTCAGAAATGGGTTTTGACTACATCATTGATGATGCACCTAAAAACATCATTGATGTTCTGGCACGATCTCATTCTTTCCCTGTTATCTACAATCAGCCATATAATGAGCATCTTCCAGGTGTTCGTGTTTCCACTTTGGAGGATTTTGCTGATGTAGTCATTGATCATCACAGTTCTGTGGCTGCATAGAAACAGCCTATGATTTAAATGCACCTCTTAGATGTATTCCAAGGGGTGTTTTTCTTTTTTATGAAAAGGTAAAAGGGACACAATATAATAATACCTCCTATATTGCTTTCTAAGCAGCTGGAAATCTCTTTGTGTATGAAAATCCAAAGAGCTTGTTTCAAGCTATCTCAGGAAAGAGTATGGAGTTATCAGAGGTGTTTTTATCTTATTTGCTAGATACAAAAAAGCTGGTCTTGTTGAAAAACAAAACCAGCTTGACTGTATTGAACAAGTACAACTTAGAAGAAAATAGCCACTGCAATGATAATGACAAGAAGAAGTACAAGTGCAACAGTGACAAAACTTCCCCCTGATCCAGATCCTTTCCCTCTAGATCCACCCATGCGGTCATAGATGATTCTATCTAGTTTAAAACCCCTTTGTCCAGCATCACTAAAAGCAGAATCACCTGCATAGATAACACAGTCATTGTTGTTGATAGATACCACATCACCATCAGAGGTGTTTTTTACTTCATAAAGGTTTCCAGGGTTTTTTGAAATCAGTGCATCTCTTAGATCCCAAGGGGTAACAGATCTATCTTCAACAGTCATGGTGTTATAACGGTAGATGTTGTCAGCAATAAATGATGCTGCAATATCAGTTCTAGAAGATGTAGATGAAGAGGTGTTCTTTTTCTTTTTAGCCATGTGCTTTTCCTTTGCGAAAAATAGAGAAATAAATGTTCTTTTTCATCATAGCAGCATGCATTTTCTTGTGTGGAGAAAGTTTTTTAAACTAGGACTTGACAGTGTTTTTCTAGGTGTGTTATAGTATATTTATTGCTTCTGTGGCGCAGCCGGTTAGCGCGCCGCCCTGTCACGGCGGAGGTCGCGGGTTCGAGTCCCGTCAGAAGCGCAGAAAACAGCATGAGAACATCTCATGCTGTTTTTATTTCACTAAATATGAATCAATATTAAAATAGACAGACCACTCTGTCTATTCTTGTGTTGTGTGCTCACCACAAGACAAAAAAAGGGGGGGGTGGCACAATATCACCCTCCTCTTTTTTCACCCCTCAAATGGGGTAGCAAGTAGACAGATGACACCTTTCCCACTATAGTAAAAGGTGTTCAAGCAAGAAAGCACACCATCTACTAGGAGAGAAAACATGTCTAAGTTTGTTATTGTGGAACAGCAGTACCATGGAATTGGAATGGTCAAGGCAGTGGAGGTATCTACCAAGCACCCCTTTGAATCTACTGTTTCCCGTATTGAAAATGTGCTCAATGACAATGACATTTCTGCACTGCTTCAGCAAAGTGGCACTTATGTTATTACCAGGCTCATTTTGAATGATGTTTTCATGATTGATTATTCCAAGTTGGATATCATGGGTGAAAATGACTATCACACCAATGCTGTTGCACGAAACTGGTCTAGCGCTGAGATCCTAACCCTAGATTCCATGCAAGAGATATATGACCTTGGAGGTGATGATGACTTCATGGTTATTGATTTATCCAAGGCTGCATCTACCCATGATGCACGCTCTATTGAGCTAGATTTCTACAATCCTGCAAAGGTTGATGCATAAGACAGAAAACAGATAAAAACCCTTGTAGATGCTAGATTTGCAAGGGTCTTTATTTGTTTTTATGAACTCCCCACCACTTATTATATTAGCGTGCTAAAAGAGTGAGGAGGTACTGTGTGGGAATAGGTTAAAATATACAAACCGCTCTATCCATTTTTGTGTTGCGTATCTACTGTGATATAAGGGGACACAATATCACCCTCTTCTTTACCACCCCTACAATGGGGTATCAGTTAAACAGGGAACTTTCTTTCTTTCTTCTAATATAGAAGTTGTTCAAGAGGAAAACACACCATCTATCAGAAAGAGATGAGATATATGTCCAAGTTCATTATTGTGGAAAACCTATGCACACCACCAGGATTCTTCTGTCTTTAGGCATGGGGAGGAATGGTGGTGTCATCTCCTCTTTTGATTTTCTATGTACCTTTTAATATTTCTTAGCTGTGATTCACCAGTAGTAGCAATGAAATAACGTCTTGTCCACAGGGAAGGGGTTCTAGTATTGATGAAACTGTATTCCTCTCGTAGAAGACTAGAAGATCTACCCTTCATTGTTCTGATTATTTTGTGAGTAATATGAGGGTAGCATGACAAAATTAAATGAACATGATCTTTTGTGATTTTTAACTCTTCAACAACAGCATCAAACTCTTGTGCTACATCATAAATGATTTCCTTTAAACGCTCATCAACCCCATCTTTTAAGAGTTCAAGCTTATACTTGGTACACCATGCAACATGGTAATGGCAGTCATAAGTAATGTGATTTTCTGTTTTAATATTTCCATCCATAAGCTACTCCTTGAAGCAATGATTTGCATAGTGTTCTTTTTTATGTTATACTACTAACACATCATATAACAAAGAACATTCTTATCCAAGAAAGGAGAAAACCATGAGTCAAAAGGCTAAAATCATTAGTGTTAAACACTCAGGTGCTCCTATCTACCGTGGTTGTATTCAAGGTACTGACTCTTATACTACATCTCCTGATAAGATTATGAACTGGTTATGTGATGGATACAGAACAAGATTTAATCAGCATAGATCTAAAAGAAAGAAATATGACAAGAATAAAAATCTTGTCCCCATTGGAAGTGATGTTGCAAATATCACTGACAAAAATGCAAGGATAGAGTATTCTTTCCTTTCTGCTATTCCAACAATGATTTTGCAAGCTCCAGAAAAGAAAGAAAACATTGAATGGTTTTCTGCTGTAAAAAGAAGAAAAACATTAAGAGAAAAAGGTGTATCTAATCCTGGTTCTATGCCTAGATTTAAATCTAAAAAGAAAGAAGATCAATATTTTGTATGCTGGTATAACAATGGTACTAATGCTAGATACCATAAAACTGGTAAAAACACAGGAGTCATTGTTATTGGTGGTAGAAATCCCAAAGATAAAAAGAAAAACTCCAAGGACAAATCTTCTTGGAAGATTACCATTAGGGTAAAAACCTATGATGACATTAACCCCTATACCAGTGTCATAGTCAATTGGTCTTCAAAGACAGTTGTTTTTACTAATACCCCAGCTTGCAATAAGAAGAACTCTACTGCAACTAATAAAGCAGTAGGCATTGATCGTGGAGGGGTCATTCCACTAGCTACTAGTGATGGAAAAACTATGTCTTTTGATAAAAAGCTCTTAGATAAGTATGAGTCTAAGAAGAAGTATTATCAAAAGCAAATGGGTAAGGCTAGATCTAGAGCTAAAAAAGCTGGTGGGAAAGAAAACATGTACAAGGTGATGAAGGGAAATACTTACCAAGAAAACAAGAGAAAATGTGCTCATTATTCCAAGAAGATTTCTGCATATAAAAACTCTTGGCTTCAAGAAAAAACAACCTTCATCATTAGAGAACATGGTGTGATTGTTCTAGAAGATCTCCAGGTTAAGAACATGACTAAAAAAGGTGGAAAGAAAAAGAGAGGAATGAATAGATCTTTTCTTTCAGCTTCACCTTCCACAATAAGTACCATGTTGGAATATAAAGCTTTAAACAATGGAAAGCAAGTAGTGTATGTTCCAGCTTATTACACTTCTCAAAGGTGCAGCAAGTGTGGATATACAAATAAGAAGAATAGAGAGAGTCAATCTATTTTTCTTTGTAAGCATTGTGGATATGATAGCAATGCTGATACCAATGCTGCTTGCAACATCCTAGCTCTATATGAGTATATTTTACAGGGCACTGACTTGCCCGCATATGATGCACATCATATGAATGGTAGTGGAGAGATTATAAGACCTACAATACCGCAAGGTATGAGAGAAGAGTTTTTCAAACCTTCAATCAAGGCTGATTTCAATGATGCTATCAATCCAGTCAAGGTTATAGATGATAACACCTCCATTTAGGAGTTATAGTCTATAACACACTGAATCTCCTAGCTTTAGCTATGGGGAGAATGTCAATACCAGGGTGCTGGGGTTATCACAGGAGTGGTGGCATCTACCAAGAACACCTTTGATTCCACTGTATCTTTGATTGAAAATGTTCTCAATGACAATGACATCACTATGATGCTCAACAAGCGAGGAGTACATGCTGTAACGGATCTGATTCTGCAAGAAGTCTTCATGATTCATTACTCCAAGCTGGATTTGGGTAAAGACAACTATCATAGGAATGCTGCTGCACGAAACTGGACTGATGCTGATATTTTTGCTCTAGATTCTATGAATGAGGTATATAATCTTGCAGGTGATGATGATAACTTCATGATCATCAACTTGTCTAAGGCTGCATCTACTTATGATGTGCGCTCTATTGAGCTGGATTTCCACAAAACTGCACAACCTAATCTTGTTTAAGAAAGGTGATATCATATGGTAAAAAATACCGTTATTGCTGCTGTTAGTGCTGTGATGATGCCATTGGCTTTAGCATGGGGTCTCATTGTTCTTATTGCTACAGCCGAGCAACTAGCAGCCATTAGCACAGAATAAAAAAAACTTTTCCCTGTGGAGTTTTTCCACAGGGATTTTTTCTATTCTTAAAATGTTAATGATGTTGTCTATGTTATTGACTTTTGATGCACATAAGTCTATCATTGGTAGTTAAAAAGCACTATATATCATTAAAAGGAGAGCTTATCAATTATGGATACCTATTTTAGACTTACCCATGACACCATTGTTGTCTCAGGACACACCCTACACAGGATTCAAGCACTCAAAGATATTCCTGATCAGGGTGTATCTCAAGGAGATAAAGGAGGTTTTGTAGAATCACCACATAACCTTTCTGATAACGCATGGGTTTTTGATAATGCTAAGGTATATGGCAATGCTGTTCTTTCTGGATCTAGCTGTGCAAAAGACACTGCACAAGTATATGGAAATGCAGTAATAAAAGATTATGCAACTATCAAAAACAATGCACAGGTGTATGATAAAGCTCATGTTTCAGGCAAATCTTTTGTTCTAGGAAATGCACAAGTATATGGCAATGCTCATGTCTATAGCAGTGCAATCATTAGAGATGACAGTCAAGTTTTTGATAATGCTCAAGTGCATCAAAGGGCTATTGTTAGAGACAATGTGAAAGTTAGTGGAAGTGCTGATATCTATGGTTATGCTTATCTTTGTGGAAAAGCTTGTATCTATGGAAAGGCACAGGTAAAAGATGATGCTCAAGTAGGAAACAATGCTCATGTTTGTGGAGATGTTGTAGTTTCAGACTATGCGCGAGTTGATGGTTCTTCTATTGTTGTAGACAATGTTCAGCTTAAAGGATATTGTCATGTTTCTGGTCATGCTTGTCTATCAGATGAAGCTAAAGCTTATGGTCATTGTGTGATTAAGGGAAGCGCTGAAATCTATAACAACAGTGTTGTCTATGGACATGCAGAAGTATCAGGGGAAGCACTGTGTTATGGACAATCTCATATCTATGGCAATGCTGTAGTAAAAGATAACGCTCAGGTGTGTGGCACTTCACATATTTATGGACACTGTACAATCCAAGGAGATAGCATGGTATGTGAAAACGTTCATGTTCTAGATTATACAGTTTGCCATGGAGGTATTATTTCTGGAAACATGAATATCAGAGCACATTCTGAAATCTATGGACAGTGGTAGTTTTCTGCTCTATAGAAAAATATAAGCATTTGTGCAACTGTTGAAAAGAGACTGGTCTTTTTAAAAGATCAGTCTCTTTTTTTTAATCTCTAGAAGAAAAAAGAACAAAAGCTTTATATTGATTTCTAAGCGGTTGAAAGTGTTTTTGTGAGTATTTATACCTCAATGTGTTTTTCTTTCCTCATGTGGCTATATTTTTTAGTTTTTCAGGGGTGTTTCACTTCTGTTGCAGAGATATTTTAAAACAAGAGATCTAGGTGTGATTTTTTGCTATAGGAAGATATATCCAATGATGGGTTGTATCCACTAACAGAATTTGGAGAAAGGGACACAAAAACAATACTTGAGAAAAAGAAATCCAAGAAAACATCTCCATTATGTTAAGTTTTTGCACTTTTTATACCAAAAGTGCAGACCTTATAAAAAATCGTTTATATGGAGAAATTGGTTGAATTTTTAGGGCGTTTTTGTGAAGTAGAACACATAAAAATCGTTATTTTTAACTACTAAAAAAGGTTCTATTTTCATGTCCCTTTGTCATTTTTTTCGCAAAAAACCGCTTATGAATAAAAATAATAGATGAACATTAGGTTAACAAAAGATTAACTTACAGCTCAAGGTATAAAAACAAGTCATTTTCAACCCTATATGAGTTTGATCACATTTTTACATAACAGCAGGTAGAAAGCTTATTTAGAGTTATTCACAACCCTGTGGATAAAAATGTGAATAAACTGTTTTCCCAGGTGGAAAAACATACCCCTACCAGGGGATAGTCTGAAAATCTTGTATTCTGTGAAATCTCTGATAGACGGCTCGGTCTACTTACCACGTGACTATTGTTTAGGGGGGAATTATAGGGGGGTTAAATTAAACAAAATTATGCAATTTGATTCACCTCTAAGTAATCTTCTCTAGGAATGCGTTAGCATTCCGTTTAAGACATCTGCTGAAGCTTTTGAAAAAAGATTCTGCAGATGAACATAAGACAACTTATCTTGAAACTTGTAAAGATCTTGAAACATTATTTCCATGAAGCTTTAGACAATCTTTGCTAGTTGTCTTGAATATTCACTTCCATGAACTTCTTAGATGTCTCTTCCAGATAATGTTTTTGGGTTTAAGCACAGATCTGTCAAAAATCAGGATTCACAGGTATTTCACAGAAACACTAATTTTGATAACATTTGTATAACTTTATAGACAGCTCTGTCTAGTTTTTGCAAAAAACATAAATCTACCTGCTGATATGGTGAAAATTGGTAAAAATTGAAACCTTAACATTACCCCCTACTGAAGTTCATATTTTCCTAAGAAAAAACTGAGAAAAATAAGTATATTATTCTGTTATTATTCTGTTATCATTTTGTGATTTTTCAAGGGTAAAAATAGAAGTTTTTGTTCTATGAGACGTTTTAAGAAGTTGAGCACAAGATCTAGGTAGGGTCCTACATGAAAAGAGTTTATCTTCTTAAAATGGATTTGCTTTTTTTGTGCAAAGAGATGAAAAACAACTCAAGGAGAAGAAGATCCTATATAGAAAAGATGTCTTCTGATGCTGTATAAAAAATGAGCTAAATAGATACCCTGTGTGGCTGTGAGAGCGTTGCAGAGGAGAGATTTGTACAAATACCCATATAAGTGTTTTCAAAGGCTTAGAATGAAAAATAGAGCTTTTATTTTTGCAATCACTAAAAGGGACATGGTTTTCCCATGTAACATTTTTGTTCTTTGTACAAGATAGTTGGTATATTTTAAAAATCAACCCTACATCCTTGACTTTGTTAAAATTTGGATTATACCATTGTCTGTTATTACAGTAGAAGGGATATACAAAAAAGTTTTTCAATAAAAAAGGATTAGATTTCTATGGGCATAAGTACTTGGATCACTATTGGTATTGTTGCAGTTGCTATCATTCTCTTGGTTGGACTGGTTACTTTTTTGTTTCTGGCTGGAAATGAGGAAAAGAAGCAGAAAAGAGCACACATGAAAAGCAAAAAGATTAGGGATAGAGTGCAACAACAAGTAGAGCAAGTGCGCTTAAATCTAAAAGAGAAAAATATTTCCTTGCAAGATACTCCAGAAGGCAAAAAACTAGATAAGGCTTTAAGAGAATGTGATTATCTAGTACGAGATGGATACCGCTCCACTGAAAAGATTGAGCGCATTTCTTCTGAGATTCCTCAACTGGAAAAAGACTGCATTGCTGCAGCATAGTAAACTGCAGTTGATAACTCTTTTTCCTCTATGGTAGAGTTGGAAAACGTAAACGTTATCTCTAGCACATAAGGAGAACATATATGTCTTATTCTGAAGATTTGCTCAACATGATTATTGACCAGGTGGAAGAGTCTCTTCCTCAGATTAGAAAAGAGACTGAAAAGGATTTTAACTTTATTATCAATGATCCTAAGGGAGGATTTAAAAACCTCAATCTCAAAGAATCCATCCCTGATGCTGTTTCTATTCTTCTAAAGAATGAATCTTCTCTTGGCAAAGACTCTTCCAACAAGTGTGAGAGTGATTGTTGCTGTGATAAGGAATCAACATCTGAGGAAGATATGATGTCTGGACTTCCTGTTGTAGATGAAACAGAATTTCAAGAAGATTCAAATGAGAATTCACAAGAGTGCTCACAATGCTTTAAGGATATCTCTACTGAGGTAAAGTATAAGAACAAGACTATCACTGTTAGTGATGCTACCCTGCAGACCAAAAAGAATATGTGGGATATTCTTGGTGATGAAAATGAAAGCAAAGACACTGAGTTTATTGCCTATCTAGGTGAAAATTCCAAGATTGTTATTATCATTGACAATCCTGATTATGATGAGGATCTTTCTCATATTGGCAATGCTAAGAAGCTTATTACAGACTATCTCAAAGAAAACCCCACCGTGGTCACTGTTCTCAATAAGGTAGATGATAAGGATGTGCGTTCTTATAGTGCAGAGGTTGACAGCGCAGAAGAAGCAGTAGATATTATCTCCACTGTTAACAAGAACTCCTTTGTAACAGCAGTGGTTTCCTTCCCTGCTGATAAGACTTTTGAGGTTGTATCTCAGGTAGCCAACCTCAAACCATCTGTTAATTTTGATGTCTATCCTACAGGTGACAGGAATGTTCTTATGACATTTGCCAACTTGATTTAATCAACTTTAAAGAGGTATATCCCATCTCTTTTTAGAAGAATCAACACCTTCCTGGTGCAAAAATGCACTAAGAAGGTGTTTTCTCTATGAGAAGGTTAATCATTGTTGTTGATCATTGTTGTTGTGTAGGCTATACTAGGAGCATCAGAAAAAACACACCACTTTTTTAAGGAGAAATATCAATGCTTAATATCTTTTCTTCTGATTTTCTTCGCAACAATTTTGAAGACATGGTAGAGACTATGAATACTTATGCTTTAGACAAGGAGCGTTTTTATGGGTTTTCTACCCCTATTTACCATGGAATGATGACAGGGGATAATGCTCAAGCTCATGGAGTAGGAGAACATGAGTTCTACACTATAGCTGATGCTTTAGGATATAGCGTAGATAATATGTCTCACTTGGTAGCATTCCAGTTTGGTTTCTATATTGGAATGTTTCAAAGCTTAAGTGAAGCTGCTCAGCACTTGATAGTGGAAGAAGATGACTATCAGCGTTTGTCTTTGCACCTAAAGGAAAACAACATGGGTGATATTTCTCCTACACAACTTCAGCGCCATTCCATGAACGTTACCTATTCTCTTGCTTTTATTGACTCTTATGTTGAATAAGAGGTAAGTTGATAGCTATAAGAGGAAATGCATAGCTGTGATATTGTTGATGCATATAATAGATATGTAAGTATATATGCATCATAATATAGCACAGGAGAAGTTATGTTTTCTAGAAAAACAATAATGATATGCAGTATA
>ERZ1031149.25-NODE-25-length-60207-cov-23.308435_pt1 | contig 60207 bp, 50 predicted proteins | sample MGYA00518223_ERZ1031149 | MGnify/ENA primary metagenome ERZ1031149 (study PRJEB33718, sample SAMN03159768) | human skin metagenome | collected 2014-05-20 | study: EMG produced TPA metagenomics assembly of the PRJNA266117 data set (Human skin bacterial metagenome...
TGCCGACTTGGGCGGTGACGCGGCCGTGGTCATCGTAGCGGTAGTGATACGCAGCGCCATTTCGGTCACGCCAACCAGCAGTACGGCCTTGCTCATCGTAGAAGTAGCTCAACACGCCAGCATGGGAGTTCACCACGCGAATGAGCTGACCGGCAGCGTCGTATTCATAAGAAATCAGCCGCTGAGGTGCTTCGTCAGGGTGAGTCTGCTGGTTATCAACCCAGATGGAAGCCACACGATTCGTAGCGTGATCCCAAACCAAAGACAAGTGAGTTCCATCGCTGCGCGTGATGTCTCGCATCTGGCCAGTTGCCTGATCCCAGGAGTACGTGATGGCCGCGCCCGTGTGATGAACCAACGCCGTCACACCAACGGTGAAGCCCAGACCAAGATCAGCGGCGAAAGAACCGGTGCGCAATCCTGCGCCAGCCGAGTGTCCACCAGCTGCAGGGGAGCGATCCTCCACGCCCGATGTAGTGACGTAGCTTCCGTCGCCAGAAACAGAAAATACGTAGGTGATTCCCTCGGCGACATTGCGCACACGGTAAGCACCATCTGCAAAGGAAAGCAGCCACGCGCGGCCGTCCGCACGGACCTCGGATCCGTCCGTTGGGGCTGGCGGGAACGTCAACAGCGCACCATCGGGGGAGACCATAAGGACTTCGTCATCGAGGATCTCAATATGCACATCCATGCGCGAGACCCACCTGGAGCCCAAAGCTCGTCCCAACTCGTGCGCAGAATTAGCATTGCGGTCGATGATCAGCGGCAAGGTGCCAGGGATGTTGATGTCTTGAGTGAAATCGACCATGTTGCCCGTCGCCATATCGACAGGCTCAGCCGCGAAGCAAATCTGGCCACCGCGGGTGATCTTTGAATAGGCAGACTTGGCGAATTTTTCGCCAGCCTCGCCCGCGACACGGCTAGCTCCATTCGCCATCTTCAGTGCAGCTGAGTTGGCACCGGACTTCGCCGCCGCCTTAACAGCGGACGCTGCCTTGCCCATGCCGTGAGTTGCCTTGGCAACGGTGTTGCCAAGCTTTCCTGCCTTCGCAAGTTTGGCTATACCGGCAAACGGCAAGGATGTCACCACGTCGAAAAGTACCTCGCCCCACGACGCATTGCCCGTTGCTGCAAGCAAAGCCTTTAGTCCAATGCCGGCAATCAACAGTCCCGCGCCGATTGCCTGGAGACCAGGAACAAGAAGCAAAACGGAACCGACAATCTGCATGATGTCAGAAATAGCGGCGAGAACGTCAGCATGATCAGACACCCAATCCTTGGTCTTCTGCCATGCGCGCTCTAGCCAGTTCGGATTGTCATCAAAGTCTGCTTTAGCCTGAGCCGCGATAATACCTACGGCGGAATCAACCTCTCCGCCGAGAGTGGCTTTAATGGTATCGGACGATGAAATATGACCATCCCAGACAGCGCGTATGGTATCCAACTTGAGCCGTGCGGCTTCCATCGCAGTGTGAGCGGCATTTGCCTCTGTCTCAGCTGATGCCGCAGCTGCTGCTGTGGCAGCGCCAACACCAGGAACCATTGCGGTGCCCACTGCCGTAGCGGCTGCAGCAGTTGCCGTTACGCGGGCACGCGCGGCATTGGCCTCAGCAGCATTAAACGCCACAACTGCCGCCTGGTGCTCAGCGTGAGTACCCATTGCCGTGCCAGCCAGCGTGCCCATCTCAGTTTGGGCAGTCTGCAATGCACTTTCATAAAGACCGATGGCTCGCCCAACACCAGAATGTGACTCGCCGGTGACATCCAGGTGGCTAGGGAAGTCTGTATTTAGCAGTTCCTTGAAACGGTCGCCTTCAGAGCCTTCGAACCCGCCATCATTGATAGTCCGCATGGCAGATGCGGCAAGCGACGCTTGGGAGCCAAAATGGGTATACCGGCGCGCGGACTCGCCGACTGCGACAACGTTTCCACCAATGTGGAAGTTTTTAACGGCGTACGTAGCAAAAGGAAGCAGCGGCAGTGCAGGCATGACGGGCTAAAATCCTCTGGTCTTAATCAGGTCTAAAGAAAAGGGGAAATAGAAAGATGAGGCTAGAAGGTCTAGCCCTCTTAGGAACCAGCGATGGCTTGGGAAGCGCGACCACGAGTTTCAGCGACAGACTGGGTGTTTTCGTCCAGCGCGCCGCGAATCTGGCCCAGAATTTCCTTCAGGTTATGTGCAGCGGAAGACCACTTACCGTGAACCTGGGAGTATTCCTCCTGCTCGGAGCCTTCCCAACTGGAAGCAAGCTTGCGAATATCAGAATCCATCTCCGACAGGGTGGACTCGATCTGGTTCATTACGCCATTGAGATCGCCAGACGTGGACTCGGCATCGGAATTGTTGTATGCATACACAGCCATGGTGGACGTTAACCTTTCTACGAATGAAGATGTGGTGACAGTGGTTGGTTAGAGAATGTTGCCCTGCTGGAAATTCATGCCGGCGAATTTTTGCTGCAGCGCGTTGGTCTGCTCTTCCTCACCCGACTGGTAGGACTTGCCAGCTTCATCAACGCGACCTGTCAGCTCTTCCAAAGCCTGCTTAACTTGATCCATGTTGTCCGACCATGCCTGAGTCATATTGTCCCAAGCGCCAACAGAGGATCCTTTCCAGGATCCCTTCAACGGCTCCAAAGCCTCCAAGAACTTAGAAGACTGGTCCATTAGGTTCTGGTGGTTGGTCTGCAGAGAAGATACGTGACCAGAAACGGCACTGTGTTCAACAGAAAGGTGTTCGCTACCCATGATTACTCCTTGCGCGAGTCCGACAACACGGGCTCGTCAATAGTGGTGAAAAACTTGTACAGGTTGGTGCGCAGTCAATTCGGTGCTGGAATAACAAACGCGAGAGAAGATTTCCGACCTTCACCCGCATGCACCCCGCGCGTGACATTAGCTAACTGAGCTAACTGGTTTCATCAAGCACTTTGGAAATTCCTTCGCGAAGCTGTGTATTGCCATCTTTCATGTTTTGCAAGGCATCTTGAACGTCCGCGAGGACGTCCTTCAAATTGGTGGCGCCTTCTTTCCACTTGGTGATGATCTCGTAGTACGCATCGGCCTCAGTAGCCTCCCAACCGCCACGAAGATCTTCAATCGAGTTGTCGATGTCTTCCAAAGTATTCGCTATTTCGCCCATCACCGTATTGATATCGCCCTTTGTGGAATCTGCCGCCGAATCGCGGAACGCATAAAACGTAGCGCCAGACATGTGCTATTCCTTTCCCTTGAGCTTGGCGGCAAACTGGTTGAAACCATTTGCGGATTCGTCATCGTATTGCTGAGTGACGTCGGCGATCTTTCCCGACACATCGCCCAACTTCCCGACGTTTTCTAGAAGGCGCTTGCGTGGGCCATCCCACTCGCCGAAGTATTCGGCCACCGCCTGCTGGATCTTGTGGCCGTGGACGGTGTCCACACCGGACAGAAGGTCGGCACCGGTCTTATCGCCTTCTAGATCGGCCTTCATTCCGGCGAGATTGTTTGCAATATCACGCAGAGATTGCAAAGGGACTTGAATGAAATCGGACATGCCTTACTCCTGTTCCTGCAAAGCTTCCTGGCTACCAGCGAAGAAATTCGAATCGAGTAGATCCAGACCTTCAAAGGTCTCACCCAACGTCTCTGGATGTGCCTGAACACTGTTGGCCACACGCTTTACGATGTTGCCCAGCAATTCACCAGTCTCCTCATCTGGAGCTGTTCCAGAAATGACCAACGTCCAGGTGGTGGAGGGAATGGGAAGAAACGCCTGGTGGTGGAATGTCGTGCGCCGCTGGGATATTGGACCTGTCTGAGTGGTGTTGGATGAATACAGATAGGCCGTTCCCTTAGGGGTTGTGCACTGCTGTGTGGTCGCGTCCTTCGTAGAAAATGCCTGCTCCACGGTGCGCAGGCTTGCAAACTCAGGGGAGCTGTCGTACCACCGCAAGAGCAGTGTGGCCGACGTTGCCTCCCCATCCTCCGACAGGCCAGGGAGGATGAGCGTTAGTAGAATGTTTCCATCGCGGGCAGCCTTAACCAGCTGCTCGAGCTGCTGAAGCACCAGCTTTTGTTCGGCTCGCTTCAAGCGATGGCCAGGAATGTAATTCTCCGCAATCTGGGACAAACGGTGTGGTGACGCCTCTGGATGAGTGTCAATACGAACCCAGTTGGTGGGTAGGGAGGCTTGCCAAAGGAACCGTGGACGTGGGGCGTCCGGGTGGAACCGCACAGGCGACGTGACCGAATTGGCCATAAAGCCTTCTCCTCTTTAATTCACTCAATCGCACCGTCAATCTTGAATACCTCTTCGAGGATGCCAGCTGAGCCCCCAGATTGCATTGCAAATTTCAATTAAAGGGAGAAGGCGGGGTCTCTAATTAGAGAATCCTGAGCAATAGGAAATCTGCAGGTGCGGCGACACAGTTTGGGTATGTTTAGATAATATTTTGGACTAACTGCCGGACAAAATCTTATGTGAAAATTAGGTTTATATAAGGTGTAGTTCGCTTTAGGTTTACCTATGGTGCCCTCTAATTGGGGGAGCAGAAACCAAGCTGGACCAACTCCACACGGCCCGAGCCACGCACCCACTGTGCGCGCCCAGCCGGTAACTGCTGCAGGTACACCTTCGGCCATACAGCACCTTCTTGCTTCTCGCCGCTGAGCAGCAAACCATTTGCACCGTTGTCCCGGATGCCTTGTGCAAACGTGTCATACGTGGCTCTCGACACACCAGCCGCGCGGCGTGCAATCCACACGTGAAGACCAATATCTGTGCCATGGGAAAGGAAGGGAACCAGTGGCCGGAGCGGGTTATTGGTTCCCTCGAACTGCTCGAAATCATCCACCACAATGTAGATTTCGGGGCCTTGCCACCACGACCGATTGCGCAATTGCTCCTGCGTTACATCCGCAGGGGGCAAACGCCTCTCCAGCTCCTTAGCGATACCTTTTGCCAATAACTCCGCCGCGGACTTTGTGCCAGCGTACTCACCCAGGAACTCCTCAGGACACTCGCCAAGCAAGGTGCGGCGGGCGTCGAAAATACCAAACATCACCTGGCCCGGTTGCTTGCCACGAATTGCCTCCGACATCAACGCGCGAAGCGCCGTAGTCTTGCCTGACGCATGCTCACCCACAATGAACAAATGACGCTGAGCGCCATCCAAATCGAAGCGCACCGGCTGCAACGTTGATTCCGCCAACGCCACCACAGCAGGCTGACCGCCGCTGGCCTCAATCAACTCCTGCAGCATTACCTTCTCCGGCAACATGCGTACCGCAGGCGCAGACTTAAATGGGCTTGCTTGAGCAATCGCGGAAATCAACGCCTGCGTGGACTGCTCCCGAACCACATCTGGCTGGTTCAGCACAGGGCTTGCCACATGGGAAAACAGCTTGTCCGCCGACAAAATGCGACCCGTCGGCTGACCCGCCAACTGTTCTTGTGGCTTCTTCCCGATTGAAGAATCCAGAGGATCATTCAGGCGATGTTCCAGCTTTGTGCCAATTACAGCCTGCAGCTGCAGTCGGAAATCTGCCCAGCGTCCCGTTGCAAACACCACGTGTACGCCATAGCCCAGGCCACGGGCAGCCAAGTTCTGAGCCTGCTCTGCCAGATCCTCAAAGTCATGACGAAGAGTGGCCCAGCCATCGATAATGAGGAAAACATCGGCGCTGGGCAGCTCCGGAAGACGACCCGCCGCATGTGCAACCCGCAAATCTTCCACGCTGGACAAGCGATGCTCAGCGAAAATACGCTCGCGATCGGCGAGGAACTGCAGCATTTCAGAAAACATGCGGCGCAGCTTATCCTCATCAAAACGAGTTGCCACATCACCAACATGAGGAAGCTCTGCAAACGCGGTGAACGCCGAACCATTCAGGTCCGCGATGTACATGGACACTTCCGCAGGAGTGTGCGTCAGAGCCGTGGCCAGAACCAGAGACTTCACCGTTGTCGTCTTGCCAGATTGCGGAGCACCCATGATTGCGACATTGCCCTGCGAACCCGCCAAATCGACAACAAGCGGGCCCTGCCACTGCTCCAAAGGCTTATCCTTTAGCCCCAGTGGAATCTGCAATTGACCGGTGCGCTGAGCACGCATGCCGCGGTCAGATGTGAGCTCTACCTGGCCCAACGCCGAGCCAAGATCGATCCTGTCAGGAACCGGAGGAAGCCAAATCTGACGGGTAGGTTCCGCAGCGGGGATCAAGCGGGACACAACCAGCTCCAACGTCGTAGTTGGTTCTACCGTCGGTTGGATATCCGCCGACCTCTTGGCATTCGTAGCCAGCGAGAGCTGGTGAGCCTCAACACGCTGCTGCAGCCAGCTTTCCGTCGTATTCTCTAGCTCCAGAGGCATCGGAACAGGTGGAAGCTCGCGCTCCTCCTGGGATGCGGAGGATGTGTACGGTCCCGACACATAAGCGGCCTTAAAGCGGTCAAAGATATCCGGATCCACCTTCAAATAACCCGAACCGGGAATTGGGGGAAGCTCGTGGGCTGCCGTGGAACCAATGGCCGTGCGAGATTCGGACGCGGAAAACGTACGCAGGCCAATACGGTAGGACAAGTAAGACTCCAAGCCGCGCAGGCGGCCTTCCTCCAAACGCTGAGAAGCCAAGAGAAGGTGCACGCCAATGGAACGGCCGATGCGTCCGATCTGCACAAACAATTCGATAAACTCCGGCTTGGCAGCCAGAAGCTCACCAAACTCGTCAATCACCACAAACAGGACGGGCCGAGGATCCATGGAGGTTGAGCCATCCTGGTCGATCTGCTTTTGTCGAATGGCGTTGTACTCCGCAACATTGGCCAAGTTGCCAGCCTTTTGTAGAACATGCTGGCGACGCTGAATCTCGCCCAAAATTGAATCATGCAGGCGATCCACCAAGCCAGCCTCGTCCGCCAAGTTATCCACCACCGCAGCCGTGTGAGGGAGTGGCTCCAAGCCGGCAAAGGTCGCGCCACCCTTAAAGTCCACCAGAACCAGCGACAGCTGATCGGGATGGTGGTTGATCACCTGAGCCAAGACGATGGTGCGCAGCACCTCAGACTTACCTGAACCGGTCGCACCCACACATAGGCCGTGTGGACCCATTCCTGATCTCGCCGATTCCTTAATATCTAGGTAGATCGGTTGCGCCTCGGCGTCAATTCCAAAAGGCACCTTCAAGAACTCATCCGCGCCACCCGGACTCCATTGGTGGGCAATGTCGTAGGTGGCAAAGTCATCAATGCCCAGCATCGCATCCAAGCCGATGGTCTGTTCAAGCGGAGCGTCGGGCGTGGCATCCTCCACCAAGCGTAGAGGTGAAAGCGAACGCGCCACGGATTCCGCTAAGGCAGGGGAGACCTGATCCAACCGGCCACGGAAGCCTCCATACAGCATGCGCTCTACAAAGCCATCCTCGCCAGGTTTGGGCTCGCGCACCTCACCCCGGTCGATCAGCTGAACCTGGAATTCGCGGGAATCCTCAATGGATACACGGACGTCCACGTGGCTCGGCTCATCCTGCTGACGCAGAGACGTGGCCAGCACAGCAATACGGGCCTTCTCCAGGCTCAACACCTGAGACAACTGGCCCTCCAGCCAGCGCCCATGCTCGGAGTCCATGTCCAGCACCACCACAATGAAAGGCTCCTCCAGAGACTTCATTTGGTAACGGGCGCGCTCCTTCAACTCGTCATTGCGGCGCTCCACCTCCTGAAGCAACGATTGGGCAGAATTTTCATCGTGGCTCACCTGGCGCTTACCCAGAGGGCCATCAAACTCGTCCTCACTCAAGACGTGAGGAAGCCACAGCGCCCAATCTGCCGTATCCGCATGATCAGCCAACGGCAATGCAAAGTGGAAACGCACATCGTCAGGAGCATGAAACACCGCCGCCTGGGTGACAATCGTGCGGAGGGCCTCCGTTGTCAGCTGTGGAGATCCCACCAAACTGACCACGCCACGGGCGGGAATGGCGATGGGAGTATTCTCCACGGTTTGAGTGCGCTTCAGCATGCGTTCGGCGTGCGCTTGGGAGATCGGCTCCGGAATGGCCAACGGATCCGTGGCCTCCTTCACCTTGATGCCGCACGCCAGCTGGCACGTTCCTGATCCGATGCGGGTGACCAAAACATCTTCGTCACCACGACGCCGCTCCCACAGACGGAAGGGATTTCGAATGGCATCCTGCAGCGCGCCTGGCTCGGGGCTGCGCATTGCTGCGACTTTTTGTTGCTCAGTTGCCTTGTCTTTTGCCTTCGCCTCCATTTCCTTCAGGTGCTCCAAGAAACGAACGCGGGCTGTTTCGGCCTCCTTGCGCTTGCCCGTGCGCGAACGCGCGAACATCACCAGCGCGCTGACAATCACCATCACGAACATCACCGAGCCAATGGCCATGCGGATAGGGTTGCCGGACGACATCATCATGAGCACCATGCCCATGCCACCAATAACTGGTAGCAGGAACGTAACCGCATTCGCCGCCGCGCCATTGGAACGGATCGTTGGAATCTGAGCCAACTCCAACGGCCCTTGTGGCATTATGGCTCGATTCGCGCGGGCCGGACGGTGAATAATTTTGGTGGACATTACTTCAGCAAAAACTCTCTACGCACGTATCGGGAATCAACAGGACAATCGGCCACTAGGCGCATACAAGGGCACCCAGCCACGTGCCACACGACAATCCATGTAATCATTACTACTATGTCTGCGATGTTTGTGAGATTAAGTGTGTTTTGGCAAGACCATCAACTGGATGTCAGCCTCCCAGCACACAGGCCCGTTATCGATTACCTCGATGACGTGGTGGAACTGTTCCGGGGACGAGTAGCAGATTCCAAATTTACCGCAGACGTGGAAGCTACCGCGCACCTGTGGGTATTGTCCTCCCCAGAAACGGGGATTATCAACGCTGAGCGCTCTCTCGAAGACTATGAGGTGCTGGACGGGCACAAGCTTTACCTGTCGCAGCGAGCTGAAGCCGCCCACGCACCATTTGTCGATGACATCATGGCCGAAATGCGCAGCACCATTGGAGCCTCCCAGTTTGCGTGGTCTGGAACCACCCGCACGGATGGACTGCTGGCAACTATGTTGGCCACTATTACGTTGGTTGGCTTCGTCGCACTCAAGGGTGTGTGGGGTAGTAGTCTCGCAGGGCTTGGCTTTGGGCATAGCTCGTCAGCCGGCGGACACGTTGTGGAGGCGTGGAACTCAGGTCGAATCACAAGCGTCGTGACCGCTACTATCCTGACCCTCCTGGCAATCGGGATTGCCCTGTGGAAGCCCCGTCCGTGGGCACAGAAGTTGGCGTGGGCCCTGCCTATCTTTGGGTTCATTGTCTCTGCAGCCGTGTTACGCCCCGTGGAAAGTGCGCCAGGACTAGCCTGGACAATTAGCATCACTGCGCTCTGTACAGCCATCGCAGCTTGGATCGCGCTGAGTAGGCAAGCGACAGCTACAGCGGTTGCAGCCGGAATCGTCGCCATTGCTGCGGCGGTCTTCGGCCTGGCAACCTTCCTTGGAGCAAGTCCTTTTGCGCTGGCTGCGTGGACAGCTTGGCTGCCTATTGCGATGCTACTGACCACGTCGACGCTTGCTATCAGTAGCACCGGGCTTGCCGCGATGCTGCGTCGCAGTGACGCAGGTGAATCCATTAGCCGCGAATCCATTCGCGCTGCCGCCCTGCGCACTGAAGCAATTAGTCGTGGTATTAGCTGGGCCGCAACAATCATGGGCGCCCTCATTGTTCTTGTTCTCAACACGAGCAGCTACTGGCAACAGGGGCTCATTGCAGCCCTGCTGGCGGTCATCTTGATCCTGCGTACGAATGGCTTTTCGGATGCTCGCATCATTAGTCCTCTGCTCATCGCCGGAATCATTGGCCTCGCCACGAGCACGGGTAGCTTCGTGCATTGGTTCTTAGGCGACGCTTCGCGGGATGGCAAGGACTCCACTGATGAGTTTGGTGTGAATGCGTGGATCTTCAACGGTACTACTGATAGTTGGCAACCATGGGCTGCAGCCGCCCTTGTCATCGTCATCTCGCTGATTGTTCTAGCCTTTATCGCAAGCCGTCAGCCGGACGAACTAGCCGAGGCTCGCATGGCCAAAGTCATCACATTCATTGACGTGGTGGCGTCCCTTGCCTTCATCCCAATCGTCCTGATCGGGCAAGGTGTGCTGACCTACTACTGGGCGGTCAGTTAGGCGTTGTTCTACTAGGACCCTGGCGATAGATAAAAGAAAGCTCGTGGCGCGATGTACGCACCACGAGCTCTTTTAGAACTAGCGTATTCTACGGGTTAAAGGACAAAAGGGGATGCGGACGTTTTTTTGGACAGTTTCAATCTCACGCTACATTGACTTTTCGGTATTCGGCAATGCTCAAACCATCGAGGCTGATCTTGATTCGGTAATCGTTGTAGAACTCAATGTATGTCGCGATTGCTTCTTTGAGCTCTTGGGGGTTCTGCCAGGTTCTGCCGTAGTACATTTCGTTTTTCATTCGGCCGAAGAACCCCTCGCATGCTGCATTGTCGGGGCTACAACCTTTCTTCGACATCGAGCGAAGTATTCCGAACTTCTCGGTCATACTTCGCCAGCTGCTGCCTCGATAATGTGCTCCGCGGTCTGAGTGAATCACCAAGGAGCCATCCATTGCCGGCTTTTCGGTTGCGATTGCTGCGCACAAAGTTTCTTCTGCTAACTCCATGGTGGGATGAACACTTGTTTTTGCTGCCACGACCTGAAGCGTCCTGGGTTTAGTTCCGCTTCTTTTACGCCCCTGTGTTGATGGGCTGGGTGAGATAGTACTCGGTTTCTACTTCCTGTGGGGTGGCGTAGTCCAAAGCTTCGTGAAGCCGCTTAGTGTTCCACCAATGCACCCACCGCAAGGTGGCCAGTTCGACTTCTCCGACCGACGTCCACGGGCCTTGGGCATGAATCAGTTCCGCCTTGTAGAGACCGTTGACGGCCTCAGCTAGAGCATTGTCATAAGAATCGCCGACTGTTCCCACACTCGGCCGGATTCCTGAATCCGCGAGAGCGGTGGAATACTTCAGTGACACGTACTGGCTGCCCCGATCACTGTGGTGAATCAGCTGGTTTCCATGGATTCGCCCTGCAGTCGTTAACGCATGCTCCAAGGCCTCCATAGGCAGCGCATCGGTGCGCATCGTCGAGCGTGTAGCAACACCAACAATCTTTCGACTGTAGACATCCACGACAAACGCGGTGTAGGCGAATCCTGACAGGGTGCGAACGTAAGTAATGTCGGCAACCCACAACCTTCCTGGTGCTTGTGCACGAAAGTTTCGCTGCACTAGGTCCGGGCGATGATCCGGTGCCTTCGGGCTAGTCGTTGTCACGGGGGTTCGTCCACGTCTGCGGCCGGAAACACCAGCTAGCTTCATCAGACGTGCAGTCTTGTCGCGGCCGATATGAAAGCCTTCACGGTTCATCGCGTGCCACATTTTGCGGATACCGTAAACCGAGAAATTCTGCGCATGCACACGCTGTATCTCTGGGATGAGAAGGCTATCGCTTAAGGTCCTTGCACTGGGAACACGTGTGGTGGCTTTGCGGTAGCCGCGTGAAGTAATGAATCCACGATCTGCTTGTTTAAGGACTCGGCAGATGGCCTCGACCCCAAACTGATCCTTATACGCGTCGATGTAAGAGATCATTTGGTCGTGGGTCGGTCGAGTTCCGCTGCGAAAAAAGCCGAAGCAGTCTTAAGAATCCCGTTTGCTCGCTTCAGCTCACGGTTTTCGCGGCGCAAACGCTTGAGCTCTTCTTCCATCGTTTCGCCGCCTGAAGCGTCAGAGTCATCACGTACTGAAGCGCTGTCACGATACCAAGCCCGCAACGTGTGGTGAGATACTCCAAGCAGCTCACCGACCTCCGTGTAGGCGCGTTGCAGTGAGCAGGACTCCAAGCGGACCATTTCGATGATCTGATGGACCGCCTTCTCCTTGAACTCGACGGAATACTTTCTAGGCATAGTTCAATCCTTCCTTAGCTGAGGTAGGAACTAAACCCAGGACGCTTCAACCTTCCCGTCAAAACAGTCGATGATGGCAGACAGGTACACGCGACCTTGGTTAGTAGCGAAAACACTGATGTCAGTCAGCCACAACCGATTTGGATGCTCAGCATGAAAATTGCGGTTCACCAGGTTAGGTGGTGCGGGAGAAATTTCCCCTTGATAGCTGGAGTAACGCCACTTTCGTTTCGGGAACCAGGGACGAATTCCCTCTTCGTGCATGAGACGGCGGACGACCTTCTCACTGATAACGATCCCGCGATGGCGCAGTTCCCACCAAAGTCGGCGATAGCCGTAGGTGTTATTCGACTCAGAACTAATCTCATGAAGCAATTCGCGGATATGCGCGTGCTTATCCGGAGCAAATCGCTGTTGGAGTTGGTAGTAGAAGCTTGATACCGCAAGATCAATAGCAGCAAGCAGCATAGATAACGGAAACTCGCCGCGTAACGCGTCAACCACTTCAGCCTTGTGCTTATTGCTGAGCTGACCCGGGATGACGCTGACGTCTTTTTTTACAAGTTCCAGCTCCTTTTCCAAAACAGCCTTGTCAACGAGCAGTTGAGCCATTTGCTTTTTCAGTTCTGCAGGATCATCGGCTAATGATTTCTCGAATGCTGCTCGGGTGGGCATGCGAGTGTGCTCTTTGCGTTCTCTTTTCGACATCAAACCCCATTTTCCCTCTTCACGGTGGCGTTGTGCCCAAGAATAGACACTCATCTTTGAGCGCAGCTCGCATTCCACAGCGATGTCAGCTGGCCTCCAACCAGCGTTGAAGAGCTCAACAGCACGAAGCTTGACCTCAAACGGGTAGCGGGTCAATGTTTTTGACTGTTTGCGGGGTCGACCAGGTTTGGCGGGTTCACGCAACCATTTGTACAGCGTCCATCGCCCTGGATAACCAAGTTCACGGACGGTCTTGGTCACCGATTGAGTGCGCTTGTAAACCTGCAGAGCTCTGCGTCGCTGCTCCTTGGTGTATGAGCGGTTCATGATGGAATCCTCCAAGATTCCGTCCGCATCCCCAAAAGTGTGTCTTTCCCGGGCGTGTCGTGGCTATTTGACCCAGCCTTTTTGGATGCCGAGGTTGTGTTGGTAGCTGGTGTCGATGGCGGTGTCGTATTCTGCTGGTGCACCGATGTCATTGGTAGTGGCTGTGGTGTCGTGGGTGATCAAGTTTGTTGCTGTGGAAAGTGCGTCTTGACCCCATCGCTGGTCCCTGGCGATCTTGACCGGATCGTCAGGGACTTCTGTATGTAGGTACAGCCACCAATCCATCACTGTGCGTTGATGCGGTAGTGATAATCCGCGGTGTCTGCGGGCTAGTTCTTTTATTGGGGCGTTGATGCCGCCTTCGAGACTGTTTGTTGTTGCTGCTAGTCCGTCAGGATTGATGGTTGTTGGTGGTGGTTGCAGGTAGGTAAACAACAGGTCCCTGCGGTGCAGGGATAGCAATGACTGATAGGCCGCTCGGACGCGTTGGTGGGTGTAGACCCTGCTGTAGGCACCGCTGGCAGGGTCGCGGATGGTGGTTTTCTCGTTCATCCACACCCGGTAGGTGTGGCTGAATTCGTGCAGGTGTGTGACCCATTCGGTTGCGTGGTCAAGGTCTGTGATGCCAGTGAGTTTCAGGGCTAGACGGTAGATGGTTTTGCCTGCGTCAGTGCGGGGATTGCTGGTGGTATGGCGGCGGACTGTTCGTTGGGCGTGGACGAGGCAGCGTTGGATGCGTGTTGTCGGCCAGCAGTGGTGGATGGCTGATTGGGCGCCTTGTCCGCCGTCTGTCACTGCGACAAGTGGTGCGGCAATGGGGCGTAGTAGTTCGGTGTAGGCGGCGGTGGTTTCTTGTCTGGCCCAGGTCCAGTTGATGACGTGGGTTTTGCTGGCAGCGATAAGGAGGCAGCCGGACTTTAGGTAGGTTGCGTCCAGGAAGATCTGGTCGTAGATACGGAAAGTATCGATGGTGGGTGTGGGGATGATCCACCAGCACCAGTGGAAGCGGCGTTGCAGTGTTTTCGCTGAAACGTGTTGTGTAACTGCAATGTGTGACAGTGGTTGGGTGCCGGTGACCCATTGGATGAACCAGGTCATGGTAGCGGCGTTTTTGTTGTGTGTTTGGGTGCTGCGGGTAAAGGAGTGTCCGCATGTGGTGCAGCGCCAGCGGGTTGTTCCTTTGCTGGTGGTGCCGTTTTTCTTTGTGTTGTTGCTGCATAGTGGGCAGCTGGGTCGGTTGGTGGTCATCCTTTAATCCAACCGGTGTGCGTTTAGCACAGATGTGGCCGGAGGTGTGGGATGGCGTGGGGAATAGCTTTCGGGGAGCTATTACGCGGTGGTTTGTGGGGTGTGTTCTGCGGTTATGTAGGGATGCGGACACACTTTTTGTCCATTAACCCTATTCTACCGAGAGTTATCTAAACGGCAGCTGTCCAGCCAGTTCGGTCCACTCAATTTACGGTGGCTAGATTCTCTCGACCTTGCCCACTGCGTGCAGGGTCCTCAACTTGGAAGCCTTGCGCAGCTGCAGATCCCACTCGCTGGGGCGCGGGTAGGCCTTGTCACCGGCGGCTTCGGCAAAGAACGCCACGGAGGTCGGCAGGGTGACGGGCTTGGCGAATTCCACGCTGAAGCGTGCGGCGGACGGCAGCACACCCTCCAAGCCACGCAGCATCGTGGCGGCGGACCACATTCCGTGCGCGATGACTGCCGGGAAGCCGAATGCCTTCGCGCCGATGCCGGAGACGTGGATCGGATTCTTATCACCCGAAGCCTGCGCGTACTCCTGAATATCTGCCGGGGTCACGCGGTACTTCGCGGTAGGAGTTGCGTCGTACTCGTCGAACGCAACCGGCTCCAGAATACGGCCGTCGGTCGGCTGCTGATCCTTGTAAGGGGAGGAGCTAGACAGCTTCGCACCCTTGGATAGGAAGCCACTGGTCTGCTTCCATACGTCCTCGCCGTCGACGGAGACGACGGTGACAACATCCAGCAACACGCCCTTTGTGTGCGGGCGCAGGTTCTCCGCGTGCACGCGGATATCCAGTACGTCATCCACGGTCAGGTCGCGGGTTTGCTCGATGCGGTTGGTCAGGTGCACCAGCCCCACGGCGTTGACGGGGGAGTCCTTTGCCGTCAGGATCTTCATGACGATAGGGAAGCTCAGCACGTACGGGTACGTCAGCGGCAGCTCGTTGCGCAGACGCAGACCCGTTGCCGCGTTGTAGGCCGCTAGCTCGGGCACGTTGATCTTGACGCCCTCAACCTTGAACGCAGTCGTTGGGTTCTCCTTGGCACTGCGGGAGCTACCCACACCCGGAACAACATCCTTGACTGCATTGCGGTATTCCTCCATCAGCACTGGGATGGAGTCCAGCTTCTTGTAGTCAACCACTAGTCGTGGCTCCTTTCTCTACAGTTCGCTTGACGGGGTTCGTCTTAGGCGCCCAGCATTGCCTGGCCACACACGCGGACAACGTTGCCGGTGACAGCCTGGGAAGCCGGGGAAGCGAAGTAGGCAATGGTCTCGGCAACGTCCACGGTCTCGCCACCCTGCTGCAGGGAGGAGAGCAGACGGCCACCGACGCGGGTGCCGAACGGGATAGCAGCGGTCATCTGAGTCTCAATGAAGCCCGGAGCAACAGCGTTGACAGTGATGCCACGGTCAGCCAGCTTGTCGGAGAAGGAATCGACAAAGCCGATCACGCCGGCCTTGGTAGCACCGTAGTTGGTCTGACCACGGTTACCGGCGATACCGGCGATGGAGGCCACACCGATGACGCGACCGTTATCGGCCAGGCCGCCGTTCTCCAGCAGCTTCTCGGTGATGCGAACCGGTGCAACCAGGTTCACGGCGATAACGGAATCCCAGCGACCCTCGTCCATGTTGGCCAGCAGCTTATCGCGGGTGATACCAGCGTTGTGAACGATGATGTCGACCGGGCCGCCGTGGCGAGCCTCAGCGTGCTCCTTCAGCTTGTCCGCAGCGTCTGCCGCAGTAACGTCCAGCGGCAGGGCAGTGCCGCCGACCTTGTTGGCGGTCTCGGCGAGGCCCTCGCCAGCCTGCGGAATATCCACGCAAATGACCTTTGCGCCGTCGCGAGCCAGCACCTCGGCGATGGTGGCGCCGATGCCACGGGCAGCGCCGGTAACCACAGCGATCTTGCCCTCGGAAGGCTTGTTCCAATCAGCCGGGGCGGACGCAGACTGGGCGTCAACACGAATAACCTGTGCATCCACGAAGGCAGACTTAGCAGACAGCACGAAGCGCAGGGTGGACTCCAGGCCAGCCAGATCGGCGGCAGCGTCCGGAGCGGTGTAGACCAGCTGGATGGTAGCGCCGCGCAGCAGCTCCTTACCGACGGAGCGGGTGAAGCCCTCCAGGGCACGCTGAGCGATGCGCTCGTCAACGTCGTTGATCAGTTCCGGGGTGGTGCCGATAACCAGCAGGCGTGCGCAGGGCTGTAGCTGGCGCATGACCGGGTGGAAGAAGTCGTACAGCTGGCGCAGATCCTCTGGCTTGGTGATGCCGGTGGCGTCGAAGACCAAGCCGGCGTACTTGTTATCGCCAGCAGAAGTGGAGACGGTGTAATCGTCGGCAAGCAGCTCCTCGATACGGCCGACCAGACGACCGGAGCCACCCAGCAGTACGCGACCGTCCAGGGCGGGCTCGCCCTCCTTGTAACGACGCAGCTTCGTCGGTACCGGCAGGCCAACCTGCTTGGAGACCTTCTTGCCGAGATCCGAGTTGATGAACTTCAGGTATGCATCCTGGTTTTCAGGCACTAGCTTAAACTCCTCATGTCGATAGAAGTATGTGGTTGAAGACTAAGTGAAGATTCCGCCCACTCGCCACTGTGCGCGGTAAGTTGGTGCGAAATATACGAGTCTTGTTGGCAATACGTACACGTGCGTTGCCGAGACAATGTATGTTCTCATGTATAACCATACGGTGTGATCGAGCACACCGTGTAGGAAAACGTTCTTTCAATTCACATTCTTCGATGGAGTGACACAAAAATATGACTAACGGAGCACCCCGCAAGGTCGCCATCCTGGGCGGCAACCGCATCCCGTTCGCCCGTTCCAACAAGGAATACGCAAACGCGTCTAACCAAGACATGCTGACCGCTGCCATCGACGGCCTGGTCGCACGCTACGGCCTGCAGAGCGAAGAGCTGGGCGAAGTCGTCGCCGGCGCCGTGCTGAAGCACTCCCGCGACTTCAACCTGACGCGCGAGACCGTCCTCGGCTCCGCACTGTCCTCCACCACCCCGGCCTTCGACCTGCAGATGGCCTGCGGCACCGGCCTGGCTGCCCTGGTGCAGGTTGCAGACGCAATCGCCCTGGGACGTATCGAGTCCGGCATCGGCGGCGGCGTAGACACCACCTCCGACGCACCGCTGGCCGTCAACGATCAGCTGCGCAAGACCCTGATCAAGCTGAACAACGCGAAGACCACCACCGATCGCCTGAAGCTGGTCGGCCAGATCCGTCCCTCCCAGCTGGCCCCGGAGCAGCCGAACAACGGCGAGCCCCGCACCGGACTGTCCATGGGTGACCACGCGGCCATCACCGCCCGCGAGTTCGGCCTGACCCGCGAGGAGCAGGATCAGCTGGCGGCAGAATCCCACCAGAAGTTGGCTAAGGCCTACGAGGAGGGCTTCTTCGAGGATCTCATCACCCCGTTCCTGGGCGTGCAGCGCGATACCAACCTGCGCCCGGACTCCAACGTCGAGAAGCTGGCTAAGCTGAAGCCGGTCTTCGGTAAGAAGGACGCCGAGCAGCACGGCACCAAGGCCACCATGACCGCCGGTAACTCCACCCCGCTGACCGACGGCGCTTCCGCAGTCCTGATCTCCTCCGAGGAATGGGCTGCAGAGCACAACCTCCCGGTCAAGGCTTACCTGGTCGATTCCGAGATCGCTTCCGTTGACTTCATCAACGGCCGCGATGGCATGACCCCGGATGGCCTGCTGATGTCCCCGACCTACGCGGTGGCTCGCCTGCTGAAGCGCAACAACCTCACCCTGCAGGACTTCGATTTCTACGAGATCCACGAGGCTTTCGCTTCCCAGACCTGCGCCACCCTGAAGGCATGGGAGTCCGACGAGTACTGCCGCGAGCGTCTGGGGCTGGACGGCGCTCTGGGCGCTATCGACCGCGAGAAGCTGAACGTCAAGGGCTCCTCCCTGGCAGCTGGCCACCCGTTCGCCGCTACCGGCGGCCGCATCATCGCTACCGCTGCGAAGGTGCTGGAGCAAAACGGCGGTGGCCGCACCCTGGTCTCCATCTGCGCTGCAGGTGGTCAGGGCATCGTCGCCATCATCGAGCGCTAATGCGCTAGCGCCCTAGCGCTCTCGCAGCGCTAGAAGACCTTCGCCAGATCGGTCTTGTACACCACCGCGTTGTAGCTATTCCACGACGTTGCTACCCAGTACAGGTTCCCGTCAGTCTGGTGTGGGTACATGAAACCGCCGTAGATATCCGGCACCTGGGCCCTGGAGATCAGTGTTTTCTCGCTGCTCCAGGGTCCTTCTGGTTTATCGGCCTGCCGCAGTACCATGCCCTGGGTGGTTTCGTACAGAGCCAACCACTTGCCGAGGTGCTTGTTGTACTGCACCGATAGTTCGGAAACTCGCCCGTCCAGCACAGTTTTCGCCGCGTCCATTCGCGTGGTCCATCCTTGGCCATCCCAGAATTCTGCAGAGCTGAAGTTGGGGAAGTCCGCTTCGCTGATGCGCGCCAACCGAGCCTGGCCGGAGCGTCCCGAAGGCGTTCCATAGACGTAGACATAGCCGTCCTCGGCAGCCGCGCCTTGAGGAGGCTTAGCAAAGGCCGTCATCTGGAAGTTATCGGCGCCGGGGGAGTGAGCGGGGAAGTCTGGCAAGCGGCTATCCCCAGAGGCCACGGAACTACTGCGGTAGGAATCGCGGACTACAGAGAAGGTCTTGCCGCCATCAGTGGACTTCGCGGTCGCGGCGTAGTTGGTGCGCCACTGTCCTGGGCGACCCCAGTCGCGGACGGACATGAAGTCCACATACTGTGCACCGTTAACCTCAATGCCGGCGGTAGGAATAATGGTTTTCTCCACTCCGTCGATCTTCAGCGATGCGGGGAGGAACTCCTCGGAGCGACTTCCAGTGGCAGGGCCGGTCAGGTAGATCCCGTTAGAGGGGTCCATGTCGTCCGTTTCGTACAGCGCATTGGAGTGCCAGCCATTGTTACCAGCCCCGCAGCGGAAGGAGTCGCCGAAGGCGGCGAGCACGCGTCCGTCTCCGGAATCCCACATGATGCCCAGGTCGGTGGAGCTAAGCCCGGTCTTGTCGGTGCGATCTGGCCCGAAGCGCCCCGTGAGCATGTGCAGTGCCTCGGTGTTGCCGGTGACCTTTGGCATTCCTTCGGGCTTACCGGTGAGCCATTGCGGTTGACCCAGGCTGCCTGCCAGGGAACCGGTGCTGCTAGCTGCCAGGCCATCGCTCATGGTGGGGGTGTAGGTCCAGCATGGGTCTGCGGCGGCGTGACCAGTGGAAAGGGCGGTCACCACGGATGCGGTGGCGAGGATTGTGCCGGTGGAGAGGGTAGCTGCGAGGGAGCGACGGGCGCTGAATGTGTTCTTCATGAAGCTAATGTTTACACATGTTGTGCTGCACCGCCTGGGGAGCTTCGCTATATTCACCCATATGGCAAAAACCTCTCGCATCGCTTCCATCGTCGCCGCTACCTGCCTATCCCTTTCCACTGCAGCGGGACTCGCTGGTGCTGCGGACTCTGGCACTGCACCTGAGACCCTCCAGCCGCTTCCCACCGTCGAGGTGCCTGCGACGGGCAGCTCCGGCAGCTCCTCGCGAGTGCCGAAGGCATGCCAGAACCTGAATCAGCAGATCGACGAGGTGCGTAAGAAGTGGAATGCCGCCGTCGCGGAGCAGGATATCTACAAGGCCAATGCTTTGCGCGTCGATTTCGGCAACCTCGCCGCCAGCTACTACCAGTGCCGTTTGGCCGGGAACACCATTTCCGGTTCCCTGTAGCCGCTAGCATGGCCTCATGATCACAATTGGGCTAACTGGTGGAATCGGATCGGGCAAGTCAACCGTCTCGTCGCGGTTGGCGGAGCTCGGTGCTTTTATTGTTGACGCCGACCTGGTGGCGCGCGAGATCGTCGAACCAGGTCAGCCAGCTTTGGCTGAGCTGGCGGAGGCCTTTGACGGGGTGTTAAACCCCGATGGAACGCTGAACCGTGCTGAGTTGGCTCGCCAGGCTTTTGCTACCCCGGAAGCCACAAAGAAGCTCAACGCGATCACCCATCCGCGTATTCGTGCGCGCACGGAGGAGCTATTCAAACAGGGCAGGGAATCGGGTGCGGAAGTACTGGTCTACGACATGCCCTTGCTCATTGAGAATGGCGAGGTGAATAAGGTCGATCATGTACTGGTGGTGGATGCTCCCGATGAGCTGCGCATCGAACGCCTCGTTCAGCACCGCGGTTTGGATGAGGACGACGCCCGGCGCCGCATCGCCGCCCAGATCGATCGGGAGACTCGCTTAGGTGCTGCAGATACGGTGTTGGACAACTCCGGCAGTTTGGAAGACCTGCTGACCCAGGTCGATGGCTTCTGGGATGGGCTGTAAAAACCTACCAGAAGCGGGGGATACCAGCTCCGAAGATCGGCGGAAGGCCGTCGGCTACGACTGTCTCCGGGAAGATATACAATCCCACCGCGTCGCGGTAGCGGGACATGCGTTCCTTGGCTAGGTTCCGCTGCTGCACTGGGTCGGACTTCGAAGCCAGGCCATAAACGGTGGTACGGGGGCCGAAGGCGATGCGGTAGTCACTTACACCTCGGTGCAGGTGGCTATCGGTGGTCGCGATGACCAGCTGGCGAGGCAACGCCGTACTGCGGGGAGCGCTGGTGGCATGCTTGTTCATGCGAGCGAACACCTTCGCGCTGTGCCATGCGTTGCTGATGGTGGACCAGGAGTTGCCTTCCACATGAATGCGCTGTGGGGAAATGCCAGCCTTGACTAGCCAATTCTTCATCGCTTGGGCCTCTACGTGGCCATGTTCGGTCTTTCCACCCGAGGTGATGATAGGGCTAGCGGGGTGCTTTAGGGCGTAGTCCCGGGCTACCTCCAGGCGGCGCTGTAGGTTCGGGTGTACAGAACCGTCTGGGTTCAGACCATTACCGAGGACAACCACGGTTGCGCGCGGACTGGTGGACTTTCCAGGCTTTTGGACGGGAGCTTCCAATACCTTCAGGATGTGCTTGATCTCGGTACGTCGAGCTGGGGAGAGTCTAGCGAGCGCCGGGCGAGGATCCTTATTCATGTACTGAGCGGCTATGGCAGCTGCGGAGTAGGCGTCATCAACAGTGCGGGCAGTGCGAGCCCCGCTGGGGCCCACCGGCAACAGCTCGCCAGGAATAACGACGGTGTTGGGGCCGATCGGCACGGGACCGACAACGATCGGTGGAACGGCGGGCATAGCCGGCGCTGGCGCGGCAACGGCAGAGGGAGTAACCAAGAGCGAAAGGGCGATGACAGGGGCGATAGCGGCACGACCGCGGGAGAAGACCTTCATGTGATTAACCTTAGAACGGCCATAGCAAAAGCGCTGGGTAACAGCACGGCAGGCGGTGTCCGGGGCGGTAAGTAGACTGGTGCGCATGGCCTTTGCAGCAGAACGTCCCGAATTGTCGTACTCCGAGTTTCGCCCCGTAGGGGAGGTCGAGCGATCGAATGCGGAGTTCGAAGTCATCAGCGACTATCAACCCGCTGGCGATCAGCCGAAGGCTATCGAGGAACTGCACCAGCGGTTAAACAGAGGCGAGCGCGACGTGGTGCTGATGGGCGCCACCGGTACCGGTAAGTCCGCGACCGCGGCGTGGCTAATTGAGAAGGAACAGCGCCCCACCCTAGTGATGGCACCAAACAAGACATTGGCGGCACAGTTGGCCAACGAACTGCGGAGCCTCTTGCCAAACAATGCAGTGGAATACTTCGTTTCCTACTACGACTACTACCAACCAGAGGCGTATATCGCGCAGACGGATACGTACATCGAAAAGGATTCCTCCATTAACGAAGACGTGGAGCGGCTCCGTCACTCCGCGACCTCTGCGCTGCTATCGCGCCGGGACGTGGTGGTTGTCTCGTCTGTTTCCTGCATCTACGGTCTGGGAACCCCGCAGTCGTACCTCGACCGCTCGGTGGTGCTCCGGGTGGATGAAGAAGTCGAGCGGGATCAGTTCCTGCGACTGCTGGTGGACATTCAGTATGCGCGCAATGATGTTGCCTTCACGCGCGGTACCTTCCGCGTCAAGGGCGACACGGTAGACATCATCCCCGCCTACGAGGAACTGGCAGTTCGTGTGGAGTTTTTCGGAGATGATATTGATGCGCTGTACTACATCCATCCCTTGACGGGAGACGTGATTCGCCAGGTTGACGAACTGCGCATCTTCCCAGCCACTCACTATGTGGCGGGTCCGGAACGCATGGAAAAGGCTATGCAGGCGATTAAGGAAGAGCTGGCGAAGCGGCTGGAGGAGTTGGAAAACCGCGGCAAGTTGTTGGAGGCTCAGCGCCTGCGCATGCGCACCGAGTACGACCTGGAGATGATCCAACAGGTGGGCTTCACCAGCGGTATCGAGAACTACTCCCGCCACATTGACGGCCGCGCGGCAGGGTCTGCGCCCGCTACGCTAATCGACTACTTTCCGGAGGACTTCCTCACCATTATCGACGAGTCACACGTGACCGTCCCACAGATCGGCGGCATGTTCGAAGGCGACATGTCTCGCAAACGCAACCTGGTGGAGCACGGATTCCGCCTGCCTAGTGCCCTGGATAACAGGCCATTGACATGGGAGGAGTTCGACGATCGTAAAGGCCAGTGCGTCTATATGTCCGCGACCCCCGGCGATTACGAGATTGCCGCCGCCCAAGGCGAATATGTGGAGCAGGTCATTCGCCCGACTGGCCTCGTGGATCCGAAGGTAGAGGTGCGTCCAACCGAAGGCCAGATCGACGATCTGATTGAGCAGATCCGCCAGCGCACCGAGAAGAACGAGCGCGTGCTGGTGACCACCCTGACCAAGCGAATGGCAGAGGACCTAACCGACTACCTGCTGGAACATGGTGTAAAGGTGCGCTACATGCACTCGGATATCGACACGCTCAAACGCGTGGAGCTGCTGCGCCAACTACGCCTCGGCGAATTCGACGTACTGGTCGGTATCAACCTGCTGCGTGAGGGTCTTGACCTGCCAGAAGTATCGCTGGTCGCCATTTTGGATGCGGACAAGGAGGGCTTCCTGCGATCCGAACGATCCCTGATCCAGACCATCGGTCGTGCAGCCCGCAACGTCTCGGGCGAAGTCATCATGTACGCGGACAAGGTCACTGACTCCATGCAGTACGCCATCGACGAAACGGAGCGCCGCCGTGCCAAGCAGATCGCCTACAACAAGGAGCACGGAATTGACCCGCAGCCCTTGCGCAAGAAGATCGCCGATATCTTGGATCAGGTTGCGGAGCTTGAGGCAGAAGCAGGAAATGACGCCGATACTACCTCCGGTGGCAAGGGCGAATCGCCCGAAGCAGATTGGGCGCTGGTACGCGGCTCCACCGATGAGCCAATGGCACGTCCACAGCTAGAAAAGCTCATCCAAGAGATGACCGAGCAGATGAAATCGGCGGCCAAGGAGCTGAAGTTTGAACTTGCTGGTCGCTTGCGCGATGAAATTGCAGACCTAAAAAAGGAACTTCGGGGCATGATCGACGCTGGGTTGTAAGATTGGGGTTATGTACAACACAGTCGTGGTCGGAACCGATGGGTCAGAATCTTCTTTTCTAGCAGTGCGACGCGCCGCAGGCGTGGCCGCAGCAATGAATGCAGAACTGGTTCTGGCCAGCGCGTATGTGGGGGAGCATGCGGATACCGCGGCAAAGCAGACCACCGCAGTGGAAGGTGAAATGTCTGCGTCTGAGGTGTTGGCGTCCGCACGAAAAGAAGCTGAGGACGCAGGGGCGGCAAAAATCCGCGCGGTGCTGAAGGAAGGCGACCCGGTCGAGGCTTTGATGAGCATCGTGAAGAGCGAGGGAGCGGATCTGCTCGTGGTCGGTAACCGCGGGATCAATTCCCTGACAGGCCGACTACTGGGAAGTGTTCCTGCCGACGCTGCGCGCCAGGCGGAATGCGACGTGATGATCGTTCACACCGTTGGTATGAAAGACTAGGCCTTTAATCTAGCGCCACGGCAACGGGCGCGTGTGTACGACTGTAAGCCCCTGAGTGGCACGGGTCATTGCTACGTAGAGGTCGTTGAGCCCTTGGGGGGAAGCCTCCACGATGTCTGCCGGCTCGACCAGCACAACCTCGTCGAATTCCAGCCCTTTCGCAGATGCTGTATCGACCAGCACCACTTCCGCGCCGGTGGCCTCTAACGGTTCGGCTATCGCCGACCGCAAGGTGTCCGGGGCAGCGGCAATGACACCGATCAGTCCCTCTTCGCCTGTCAGTTCACGGGCTTGCGCGATGGCCTCCCGCACTCCCTCCGACAGTGGCATCTCATCCGTGGGAACTACATAACGCACGCCCGTCCCGGATTCTCGCAGCGCTACGGGCGCAGGTTGAGCGGGATCGATCTGCTGCAACAGAGGTGCGGCAAGATCCGCAATGTCTTTCGGTGTGCGATAGTTCACCGTCAACTGGTGCAGTTGCCAACGGTCGGCCACGAAGGGCGAGAGTGCCTCCGACCAGCTATCCACCCCACCGGGGTTGCCCGTCTGCGCTGGGTCACCGACCAACGTCATCCACTTGTTCGGCGAGCGGCGGAAAACCATCCTCCAGGCCATGTGGCTTAGCTCCTGGGCTTCGTCCACGATCACATGCCCGAAGGCCCAACGACTATCAGCTGCAGCGCGTTCGGCAGTAGTGCGCTGATCGCGTACCCGCTGACGGGCGGCGAGCGTTTCCGCGTCGATGACGTCGTAGGCCATCAGCACCTCGGGCGCGAAGCCATCGTCGAGGTCTTGGCTAGCCGAGCCGGTAAGAATGTCGAGAGCCTCCTGCGCCTCCGCGATCTTCTCCAGCCATTGTTCACGTTCCTCGGCCGCGGACTCCTCGTCGGAGACATAGCCAAGCAAGTCGATGAGTTCGTCAATGAGTGGCGCGTCGGCGTCAGTCCATTCACCGCTGGGGTGGGCGGAAAGACCGCGCCACGTGTCCTCGTCGTAGTCGACGGCGATGGCGGCGGGGTTTGCATAGAGCCGCTCTAGGACCTCGGTGGGGTGCAGTTCAGGCCAGAATTGCCCCAGCGCGTCCACGATCGCAGGGTCTGCGCCGAGCTCCTCACGCAGGGTGGCAATGTCCCCCTTACCCAGCAGGTTCGCGCCACCAAGCGGGTCGGCACCAATGTTTTCTCCCAAAGCCTCCGCCAGGGCGTTGAGCCCGTGGTCTAGGAAGGCCGCCCGCGCGTGGTTGTGTGGCTTCCGGCTCCGGCGCGCACGAGTGCGGGCTGAGCGCACCATCTTTGGTGTCAGCTGCACGTTGAGTCCGTCGATGCTGAGCTCGATGTCGGTGTCCGGCACGGTTTGATACGCCTTGATGGCGTCGGAAAGGATCGTCAGCATTTCCCCCGAGCCTTTCACTTCGCGCGCCAGCAGGTTCGTCTCTGGCACGGTTTTTAGGTTCGGCAGAAGGGTGCCGGGGGTCGCGAGCACCACGCCGGTTTCGCCCAAAGACGGAAGCACCTGCGAGATATAGGAAAGGAAGCGGTCGTTTGGCCCGATGATCAGCACGCCAGTGTTGCTCAGTTGCTCACGCCATGTGTACAGCAGGTATGCCGCGCGGTGCAGTGCGACGGCCGTCTTTCCGGTGCCCGGTGCGCCTTGCACGACAGTTACTCCGCGGTGTTCTGCGCGGATGATCTTATCCTGCTCCGCCGCGATCGTCTCGACGATGTCCTGCATATATGGGGTGCGCGCTCTGTTGACTGCGTCGAGCAGCGCCTCTTCTTTGGCGACGCCACCTCGCGCTCCCGCCCCCGCAGAATCAGCGGGGTTTTGCGTATTGGAAAGCTGTTCGTCTGCCACGCTGCGTACTGTGCGGCCACGAGTGGTGATATGTCGTCGCGTATGTACCCCGTCGGGGTGCAGGGTGGTGGCCAGGTAGAAGGGGCGAGCTAGGGGAGCACGCCAGTCCATAAGGAGGGTACGCATCTGCTCGTCGTCATCGTGCAACCCGATGCGCCCGATATAGCGGCGATCCAGCTTTTCGTTTCCAGGCGCGGGATTTTCCGCCTCCGGGTCTTCGACGTCGATACGTCCGAACATCAGACCAACTTCTGCAGCGGAATAGGAATCGAGGCGTTGGGCAATGTCCCTTGCCTCGCGGTCGCGAACCATGAGTCCTTGCGGGTCGTCGATATCGGCTTCAAGGCGGACGGCCTTGAGGCGTTGTTCCAGTCTCTGGTGGGCGTTATCTATCCGGGAGAGGAGATCGTCGAGGTAGCTCTGCTCGGCGGCGATGTCGTTATTGGGCGCCAAGGTGGTTGCTGGTTCCCTTCTGTCTAAGTCGGAAGTCTGCGTGTGTTGCAGGCGTCTAAAGGGGTAGAGCAAGCAATCATACTCTTTTGCCTGTTGTTCGTGATGGGAGCTCTTGCAGCGCTCGGCATTATCGCCAACTTCCTGATGCAGAACTTCGGTCCACGCTAGAAGCGCCACGGCCAGAACCCCAGCCAGAACTCTAGGAAACAAGCATAAAAAAAGAACCCCTGGGCAGGGGTTCTTTTTCTTTCCCCACAATCCAGACCGGCAGGAGGGGAGAAAAGGGGCTACTTCTGCAGGCGCTTTTGTGCCTTCTTGGCACGCTTCTGAGCCTGCTTCTGTGCCTTCTGCGCACGCTTGCGCGACTTCTTAGTAGCCTTCTGAAGATCCTTCTTCAGAGCCTCGGAGTCGAAGTCATCCCACGCGCCCTGCGCCTTGGCAGCTGCGGTCTGTGCGTAATCGGAAGCCTGGTCGCCGAAGTCAGCTGCGCGCTCGCGCAGGTTCTCGGCGGTTTCCTTCCACTCGTCCTGGTGCTCGTCTACATAGTCGGCAACCTTCTCCTGCACCTGACCGGCAACCTCCTTCGTCTTGGCAAAGAAGCCCTGTGCCTGGTCGGAAGCGTTAGCGGCAAAAGCCTTGGACTGGGTCTGAGCGTTCTCCAGCATCTTCTGCTGCTCGGACTTACCCGGCATTGCCTGCTGTGCGCGCCACTTCAGGCCCGGCTTTCCAGCGGTGTCTGCGGAAGTGATGACGAGGCCTCCCAGCAGAGCCAGGTCGGTAACCAGGCCACGGATCTCTTCCTTGCGTTCTGCACCATTGGTGGCATTCCAAAAAGCGTGGCGGGACAGAGCCGTCGGGATCTGTACCGCAGCCAGGGTGGCGGCGGCCAGGCGCGGAGCCTTACCCGTTGCCAGCAGGGCAGAAGCTACAACCTTGGTGGTGCCAACGATGCGAACGGTGGATTCAGCATCGTCTGGAATCAGGCCGGCCTTATCCTGCGGCAGAACGGAACGCAGGGTGCCGTTGATGGCCTTTGCGTCCTCGGCGTACTCGTTGCTGTTCAGCAGCATCTGAGCACCGTCGACGGCAAAAGCGGATGCCAGCAAAGGGCGGGCAAGGGTACGGAACATTTGGGTCTACACACTCCTCAATCGTTGGTGGCACGACCCTTGACTGCGTTTAGTCGTGCTCGAACAATCTCCCAGGTTACCTGAATCAACCTCACCGGGAGTGGGGTCCGGGGCTATCTACCAGCCTCGCGCGGCCCACTCATCGACCTTGCCCTTTTCTGCCCCGACGGTAGTGGAGTCGCCGTGACCAGGGTGGATGCGAGTGTCCTCCGGGAGGCTGAAGATCCTGTCGCGCACGTCGCCCAGAAGCTGTTGGAACTGTTCCGAACTGTCTGTTTTTCCGACGCCACCGGGGAACACACTGTCGCCCACCCACGCGCGTGGCACGCGCCCGTCGGCCAGATCCAGCACTGCCAAGCCGCCCGGGGTGTGGCCCCGGAGCTCGACTACCTGCAAGCCGAGCTCCGGCAGCTGTGCACCATCCAGGTCCAGTGGTTCCCGGGAACCTTCGTCGTTTCCGTACACCCGATCCGGCGCCACGGGCAGCGCCTCGGCATCCAGGCGCGGCCCGTGGTGGCGGGCGCCTGTCGCCTTTAGGACGTCTGCCAGCGCGCGAGTGTGGTCTGCATGCTGGTGAGTAGTGAGCACATCGGTGATGCGCACACCCAGCCGTTCGGCCAGGCCCAGCAGGTGTTCTGCATCATCGGCGGCATCCACCAGCAGCGCCTCGCCGTCCCGGCACAGCAACCACACATTGTTGTCCATAGAACCCACGGTGGTAACGGCATACGTATGGGCGTCAGTACTTAAAACCTGCACGTCGCGCGGTGCGGAAAGATGGCTAAACTCAGTGACCTTCTGCATATCAACAGACTAACGTTGTCTGGCCGATGGCGTAGACTAGCAGGGTTGTTGGACAAAGAAGCAAGGAGTGAATAGTGGCCGATCAGCTGATTGTCCGTGGTGCTAGCGAACACAACCTCAAGGGCGTGGATATCGACCTGCCACGCGACAAGATGATCGTGTTTACGGGCCTGTCCGGCTCGGGTAAATCCTCCCTGGCCTTCGACACGATCTTCGCAGAAGGCCAGCGCCGATACGTCGAATCATTGAGCTCCTATGCGCGCATGTTCCTCGGGCGCATGGATAAGCCGGACGTGGAGCTGATCGAAGGGCTGTCCCCTGCGGTTTCCATCGACCAGAAGTCCACGAACCGCAACCCGCGCTCGACCGTCGGCACGGTAACCGAGATCTTCGACTACCTGCGACTGCTTTATGCCCGCACTGGTACCCCGCACTGTCCGGAGTGCGGCGAGGTGATCCAGCGCCAAACTCCCCAAGAGATCGTGGATCAGATCCTCGCGATGGAACAGGGGCTGAAATTCCAGGTACTTGCGCCCGTGGTGCGTACCCGCAAGGGCGAGTTCGTGGACCTTTTCGAGGATCTTTCCGCACAGGGTTATTCCCGCGTGCGCGTCGACGGGGCTGTGTACCAGCTGTCGGATCCCCCGACTCTGGAGAAGCAGGTAAAGCACGACATCGACGTAGTGGTTGACCGTCTGCAGGTTAAGGATTCCCAAAAGCAGCGCTTGACCGACTCGATCGAGACTGCGCTGCAGCTAGCCGACGGTATTGTGGCACTCGAGTTCGTCGGTCTGCAAGAGGACGACCCGAACCGCGTGCGACGCTTTTCCGAGAAGATGGCGTGCCCCAACGGCCATGCGGTGCAGCTAGAAGAGCTCGAACCGCGCACGTTCTCGTTCAACTCTCCCTACGGTGCCTGCCCCGCCTGCGACGGCTTGGGCACGCGCCTGGAGGTTGACGAGAAGCTGGTGATTCCGGACGAGGATGCGCCGGTCGTTAACGCGATTGCACCATGGGCTTCGAGTCCGAACAGTAAGTACTTCACCAAACTTGTGACTGCGCTCGGCGAGGCGATGGGCTTTGATCCTAAGTCCCCGTGGAGTGAGCTTTCGGCGGCCCACCGCAAGGCCCTCCTGAATGGCCACAAAACTCAGATCAAGGTGAGCTATCGCAATCGTTACGGTCGCTCCCGCAACTACAACGCGCCTTTCGAAGGCGTAATGCCTTTTCTTAAGCGCAAACTCGACCAGACCGATTCCGACTGGTCGAAGGAGCGCTACCGCAGCTACATGCGCGAGGTTGCATGCCCGACATGTAAGGGCACTCGCTTGAAGCCGGAGGTCCTTGCCGTGACCATCGCTGCGGGGGATCGGGAACTATCCATCGCCGAGGTGTCTGATCTTTCTATTGCCGACGCCAGTAGTTTCCTGGACAACCTGTCTCTCACCAAGCGCGAGGAAATGATCGCCGGGGCGGTTCTACGGGAGATCCAGGCGCGCCTGAAGTTCCTTTTGGACGTCGGACTGAATTATCTGTCGATGTCCCGCTCCGCGGGCACGCTGTCCGGCGGTGAGGCTCAGCGCATCCGCCTGGCTACGCAAATTGGTTCCGGCCTGGCGGGTGTGCTGTACGTGCTGGATGAGCCATCGATTGGCTTGCACCAGCGCGACAATGAACGTCTGATCCGTACTCTGCAGCATCTGCGGGATCTGGGGAACACCTTGATCGTGGTGGAGCACGATGAAGATACGATCCGCACCGCCGACTGGCTGGTGGATATTGGTCCGCGAGCTGGCGAGTACGGCGGCGAGATTGTCTATCAGGGCGAGCCGGAGGGAATCCTTAAAGAAAAGAAGTCTCTAACCGGCCAGTACCTCTCCGGCGAGCGAATCCTCGCGGTGCCGGAAAAGCGACGTGAGATAGACAAGGGTCGCGTGTTGCAGGTACACGGGGCGCAGGAGAACAACCTGCAGAACGTGGATGTCACCCTGCCATTGGGTGTGCTGACAGTCGTGACGGGAGTGTCTGGCTCGGGTAAGTCGTCGCTGATTAATGGAATTTTGGCTAAGTCGCTGAGCAATACCCTGAACAAGGCACGCCAGGTGCCCGGCCATCATAAGAAGATCACGGGCACGGAGCACCTCGACAAGTTGGTGCAGGTGGATCAAAGCCCGATCGGGCGTACACCGCGATCCAACCCGGCTACCTACACGGGCGTTTTCGACAAGATACGCAAGTTGTTCGCCGAGACGACGGAGGCAAAGGTCCGCGGTTATGGCCCGGGACGATTCTCCTTCAACGTGAAGGGTGGACGCTGTGAGGCCTGCCATGGCGATGGCACGTTGAAGATTGAGATGAACTTCTTGCCCGACGTGTATGTCCCCTGCGAGGTGTGCAATGGTGCGCGCTACAACCGTGAAACCCTAGAAGTGCACTACAAGGGAAAGTCCATTGCAGAAGTTCTGGACATGCCGATCTCTGAGGCTGCGGAGTTCTTTGAACCTGTGACCTCCATTTCGCGCTACCTGAACACGCTGGTGGATGTTGGACTGGGGTATGTGCGCCTGGGGCAGGCAGCAACCACCTTGTCTGGCGGTGAGGCGCAGCGCGTGAAGCTGGCCGCAGAGCTGCAGAAGCGTTCCAACGGGCGCACTGTGTACATCTTGGACGAGCCGACGACCGGCCTGCATTTCGAGGATATCCGAAAGCTCATGCTGGTAATCCAGGGGCTGGTGGACAAGGGCAACAGCGTGCTCATCATTGAACACAACCTTGATGTAATTAAGGTAGCCGACTGGATTGTGGACATGGGGCCGGAAGGTGGCTCCGGTGGCGGCACGGTGGTTGCCGAGGGAACCCCGGAGCAGGTTGCAACGGTGGAGGCCTCCCATACAGGCCGTTATCTACGGCCGATGCTCTGATCCAGGACTTGGCTGCTGAGGCTGTGCCGGACGCTGGGGCTGTTGGGGCTGCTGAGCATGGGGCGGAACAGGGGAACCCGTCGGTGCCGCGGGTTCCATATGCGTAGCGGGCACCTGAGCATTCGTTTGGATGTTTGTAATGCCATTGCTCTTGTTCGGCTTTTCGCGCGTAACTGCCGCAATGAGCAGCACCATGCCGCAGATCAGGAATGCCAGCGCCTGCACCAATCCACCCAGAACGGAGAGGTCATAGAACACGAGCTTTCCGGTGGCGATGATTGCCAGGATCAATCCCAGCTTCGAGTTGTTACGGTACAGCAGATATACCGCACCCAACATCCAGCTGACGGAGATAAAAACATGGGCGATCATGAACGACAGCTTTGTAGCCGAGATGGCCATTGCAACCGCGGGAACCGCCGACGAAGCCAAGACGAGTGTGACTCCGCCGATACACATAAGAATCAATTCGGGATTGACCGTCGCACCGGGGGCTTCCCGACCGGCAATGCCCTGTAGACCCGAATCCAAGAGGTACTTATGCCGGTAAGCCAAGGCCACGGAAAGCGCCAGGCTGGTGACGAGCACGATCGCGGAGTCCGGGATGCGCATGTTGTCTGCCTCAACCCAGCTTTGCGGGGCATAGGTGAACACCACCAAGAACGAGCAGACCAATGAGATCCAGGCCACGGCCTTATGTATCCGCGGCAGTCCCCATACAATTGCAGCGGAGTACAGCAGCAAGGCCACGGCGATTGCTACGGTCGAGTATTTCAGAAGCTGGACGCCCCCGAGGTTTTCATAGCTGAGCGCGTAGAGTTTTTGCCAACGGAAGAAGCTGATGACAAAGATGATCGGCAGCGTTCCCGCGGCGATCGAAAACAGGAAGGACGTAGCCACGGTCGGAGGCAGTGGAGCGTTTGCTGTGTAATGGGAGTCGACTTTGTAAATGGCTCCGTTGAAGTGCGCGATGAGGTAGGCAAAAAGTGTTACCACCGAGATAAAGGCAATGCTTCCCCAAGAGTCGTGGCTGCTAAGGATAAGGACAGGAACCACTACGACGGCAATGACACTACTGATGTGAAGCTGGCGCGTAGCCCATGGTGGTACGAAGCTGATGATCGCAATCAGGGTGAATCCAACCACGCCAAGCAGGAACGTTGTGAGGACGAATGGGGCACTCATGAACAGCGCGGCCATGTATGTGATCGTCGCGGTGATTTGTAGCTTGAACCATGGCCGTCCCCAGCGAGCAGCAAAGCCGCAGATAGCGGCAGCCAAGAGGCTACCCGCGAAGTAGCCATTGTGGATCTCTCGCTGTGTCATTTGGTCGGCGGGGAACATCGAAAGGAAGCCGGCGGCTATTGGAACGATGAAAAGTGGGGCAAAGGCGGTGATGATGACCGCCAGAATCTCCTTCTTCCACGTATAGGCAAGCCCCAAGGCAGCTGCGCATATTACCACTGTCAGGACACTGCCGAGCGCTTCACCGAACCAATCCAGTTGGAACACCGAGACCCACAGATCAGCTAGGCCACCCAGCGTGGCAACGACAAGCAATGCTGATGCGCCGACTCCGTCCGGCTGGCGCCGGTGGATCACGGTAGAGGCAATCGCCAGGCCTCCACAGAGGACAGCAGCGAGGACGACGGCGGCTTCTGGGCTTAGAACGCCAGAAGCATAGGCCAGCAGAGCCAGGAAGGTAAGACCCACGACGGTGATCGAGCCGCCGATAATCGCTAGCAGGCGAGTGACCAGATCCTCCTTTTCCCACCACTGCTTTAGCCTATTGACAGCAACCGGTTGGGGAGCGGGACGTGGTTGAGGGTGCGGTTGTTGTCTCTGCGGTTGTTGCCCCTGCGGTTGAGCTTGCCCTCGTTGAGGTTGCTGACGCTCCGGCTTGCTCTGCTGAGGAGGTCCCTGCTGTGGCCGGGGAGATTGCATTGATGGGGTTGCCGCCACCGGACGTGTCGGGCGGGGCGGCTGCGTCGGCATAGGTCGTGGTGGCTGCACCTGCTGGGGTGGCTGTGTTCGCTGCGGTGGTTGGGTCTGTTGCGGTGGCTGCGTGCGCTGAGGTGGCTGTGTGCGTTGAGGCTGTACCGGGGAGGAGAACAGTGCCTGCGGAGAGGGAACTTGCGTGGCATGTTTGGGTTGTGGGGCGGCAGCGGCTTGTGGCGTCGCTAGCTTCTGCTGATTAACAGCAACCTCGCGCAGAAGAGCGAACAGCTGTGCCTGGACCTTCGCATGCGTTTGCGCAACATCCTCGATGCGCTGCACCAGATCGGATGGTTTATTGTCGGAACTAGACCCGTTCAAGTGCCTGCTATCCTGATTGTTTTTAAAATCATTCATGTCTTAAAGGTCGCTTTTCTTTGGTCAGCTCCCGCTCCTAGAGATCGGAACGGACAGGGCGTTTTGTGTTCTATTGGTTACTTGTTATACTTCCAGGTACTACCGTCTCGTTCCGTTCATTTGGGACATTTTGTTTCAGGCAGTTTGTTTGAAACGCATTGCTCCAAGGAATTGGAAACGGGCTGCAAGTGGAGGTTCCTTCTCCCACCTAGAGACCGCCTTAGAGGTTGGGCTCGGGTCGTGGCCACAGGCACGGATGGGTTCTGAAAATCCGGAAGTGCAATGCACGGAAGTGTGGATATGTTCCCGCTGGTGCTTCTGTGGTTGTGATAGTGGGGGAACACAGGGGATCTTCAGTACTGCAGGGGTCGGTAAGACATTAACCAAACTGCTACTGAGGAGTTCACATTAGCGCAGAAGCTCGCATCAACGACCGTATTCGAGTCCCTGAGGTCCGACTCGTCGGTCCAGGCGGCGAACAGGTCGGTATCGTCAAGACAGACGATGCGCGAAAGCTGGCCTATGAAGCTGACCTCGACCTTGTAGAGGTTGCACCGAACGCCAAGCCACCCGTGGCGAAGATCATGGACTTCGGCAAGTTCAAGTACGAGCAGGCCCAGAAGGCTCGTGAAGCTCGTAAGAACCAGCAGCAGACCGTGGTGAAGGAACAGAAGTTCCGTCCGAAGATCGACGACCACGACTACGAGACCAAGAAGGGCAACGTTATTCGTTTCCTGGAGAAGGGCTCGAAGGTCAAGGTCACGATCATGTTCCGTGGGCGTGAGCAGTCTCGACCGGAACTCGGGTTCCGCCTGCTGGAGCGCCTGGCCAACGACGTCGAAGAGTACGGCGTAGTTGAGACTCGTGCGAAGCAGGATGGTCGCAACATGACCATGGTGCTGGGCCCGATCCGCAAGGGCAAGAAGTAGTAACAGAACTAGTTGTTAGAGGTTTTTCACCAATGAAGCAGAAGACTCACAAGGGCGCCGCAAAGCGCATCAAGATCACCGGCTCTGGCAAGCTGCGTCGCGAGCAGGCTAACCGCCGCCACCTGCTGGAGGGCAAGCCCTCCAAGCGCACTCGTCGCCTGAAGGGTACCGAGGACGTCGCTCCGGCTGATGTCAAGCGCATGAAGCGTCTGCTGGGCAAGGCATAACGAAAGCTCACCTTTCCACCCCTATTCACCTCACCGCCTCATCGAGTAATAACCGCACTTCCGATAGTGCTTTTCGTGAGGCGTGCACAATTTAAAGAAAAGGAAGTATCACCGTGGCACGTGTCAAGCGCTCAGTGAACGCCAAGAAGAAGCGTCGCGAAGTACTGAAGTCCGCTAAGGGCTACCGTGGTCAGCGCTCCCGCCTGTACCGCAAGGCAAAGGAGCAGATGCTCCACTCCAAGACTTACGAGTTCCGCGACCGCAAGGCTCGCAAGAACGAATTCCGTAAGCTGTGGATCCAGCGCATCAACGCTGGCGCACGCCAGAACGGCATGACCTACAACCGTCTGATCCAGGGCCTGCGCCTGGCTGAGATCGAGGTTGACCGCAAGAACCTGGCCGAGCTGGCCGTCAACGATTTCGATGCCTTCACCGCTCTGTGTGAGGCTGCTAAGGCTGCCCTGCCGGAGGACGTTAACGCACCGGCTGCGTCCTAAAAGCTAGCCGGAAGGCTTAGTTCACCCCTCATCCTGGATTTTCCAGGGTGGGGGGTCTTTTGCGCATTTGGGACTTCTTGACCGACGGATTCCCGATAGATTGAGGTAAAAGCTATCCCTTCGTTTCGCAAGTGTTTCCTGAGGAGATAACCCCCAATGAATGCGTACACACGACGATCTGCAGCAGTACTGCTTGCTCTTTCTCTCGCCGGATCCGTTACCGCCTGCAATATGAGCACAAACGAGGATGCCGAGCAGGCAGTCGAGAAAGCCTCAGAGAAAGCGCACGAAGGGGAAGCTGCTACCAACGAAAATGGCGCGGGCGAAGATCTTTCTTATGCGGACATGTCCAAGGAAGACTTCGCCGAACAAGCGGCGAAGGCTATCGACGACTGTCTGAAAAACACTACGGATTCCTCCCTTGTGCAGGCCATAGACGAGCTGCCCGACGAAGAGAAGAACCTGCTGAAGCGAGTCGATTCCGTGGAGCACTACGCGGAATTGAGTGATGAAGAAAAGGATCAGGTCTTTGAAACGGCCGACAAGATCTACAACATGCGTCACTACTTTGCGGGAGTCGATGAAATGAACACGGACGACCGTGGCGCATTCGTGGCGGGGCTGAACTTTACGCTGGATGCAATATGGCGCTTTACAGCTGGAAAGGGTGGTATGTCGGTCACCGCAGACCTCGAGAAGGCTGAGGTTGACGAGGGGCGCACGAAGGCCACCTTCCCGCTGGGATCCCTGGACATGAAAATGGGCGGAGTGCCGGGCAACCAGGGGGAGCCCATGACTGCGGTCGTTGAGGACGGTCAGCTCCGCGTCGATGGTCACTATCTCATCGAGTTGGGTCAGGAGGGCCGAGGCGGAACCGTCACCAAGACCCATGTAGAAAATGGTGTGACCACGACGGAAGAGGCAACCCAACGTCTCTTTGAGGAGTAGGTGCCCTAAGCTGTGGGATATGAACCCGCAGGATGCACAGGAAATTTTTACTGAACGAACCCCCCGTGTGGTCAACGCAGCCAAGCTTCACCGTGCGGCTGCGCGCAAGAAGGCGGGGGTTTTCCTCGTGGAAGGGGAAAATAGCGTCGAGGCGGCCATTGCTACCGGCAGCGCCACGGATGTGTTTGTGACTATGGCGGCGGCCGAGCGTTTCGAGCCGATCATTCGTACCGCCGGATACCTCAATGTCTACGTTCACTACATCAACGACAAGGCCGCCAAGCATTTGGCTGATACCGCCACGACCACGGGTTTGTTCGCCGTGTGTAAGCCGGTTTTGTGGTCTGTCGCTAAGGCATTGACGCCGCAGCCAAGGTTGGTGAGCGTTCCTGTGGAAACGAACGACCCCGGCAATGCCGGAACTCTCATCCGAGTGGCCGATGCCATGGGTGCGGATGCCGTGGTGTTCGCCGGGGAGACTGCTGATCCGCAGTCGTGCAAAGCTGCGCGTGCCTCCGCGGGATCGCTGTTTCATGTCCCTGTGGCGCGTTCAACGAATGTGAAAGATGTCCTTGGCCAGTTGCGCGCACAGGGGCTACAGATCGTTGCCACTGCCGCCGACGGGGAAGTAAGTCTGGACGAAGCGGGGGAGATCCTCACCAAACCAACTGCGTGGCTGTTCGGCAATGAAGCGCACGGACTCGGGGAGGAATTGCTGGCGGAAGCAGACCTGCGGGTTTCCATCCCCATCCGGGGACGCGCGGAATCTTTGAACCTGGCCACCGCCGCTTCCATTTGCATGTATGAGTCGGCGCGAGCCCAAGCACAAAGCTAACTCGAGCTAACTCGAGCTAGCTAGAGCAAGCTAGAGCTATCTAGACCTAACTAGACACAGCGTCCGGTACAGCGGTTGGGTGGAAGACGAATAACCCCGGCTAGGTGCGAGGTCGCCCTCGCCGGGTATTATTGACCAGGTTAAGCCGTGCACGTAGACAGAGGAGCGCACACAAGTGACGGATTCCGCGGACACTCCCCAGGTAGAGCTCTCGGAGCAGAGCCTTAACGCTGCCGCCGACGCAGCTGAGAAGGCTTTCACCGACGCTGCAAATCTGGAAGAGCTGGCGGCTGCTCGCCGCGAGCACCTGGGCGACGATGCCCCCATTCCCGCAGCCCGCCGAAGCCTGGGCAGTCTGCCGAAGGAACAGCGCAAGGACGCTGGCCGCATGGTCAACATGGCACGTGGTCGCGTCGAAAAGTGCTTCGGGCAAGTCAAGGCAGAGCTCGAGCGTAAGCGCAATGAGGAAGTCCTGCGCGCCGAGCGTATCGATGTGACCGAACCGACGACACGTGGCCAGCGCGGCGCCCAGCACCCAATCACCATCCTGTCCGAACAAATCGCCGATATTTTCGTCGGCATGGGTTGGGAAATCGCGGATGGCCCGGAGGTTGAGGCGGAGTACTTCAACTTCGACTCCCTGAACTTCATTCCGGATCACCCCGCGCGAACGCTGCAGGATACGTTCCACATTGCCCCAGAGGGATCTGGCCAGGTTTTGCGCACCCATACCTCTCCGGTGCAGATGCGTACGATGCTGTCCCGCGATCTTCCTATTTATATTGCTTGCCCGGGACGCGTATTCCGTACCGATGAGCTGGATGCCACCCACACCCCAGTCTTCCACCAGGTTGAAGGCCTGGCTGTTGATAAGGGTCTGACGGTGGCACACCTGAAGGGCACGCTGGATCACCTGGCTAAGACTCTGTTCGGGGAGGAAGCCGAGACCCGCATCCGCCCAAACTACTTCCCATTCACCGAGCCTTCCGCCGAGGTCGATGTGTGGTTTGCAGATAAGAAGGGTGGCGCCGGCTGGATCGAGTGGGGTGGCTGCGGCATGGTCAACCCCAACGTCTTGATCGCTGCGGGTGTAGACCCGGAAGTGTACTCCGGCTTCGCCTTCGGCATGGGCATCGAGCGCACCCTGCAGTTCCGCAACGGCCTGCCTGACATGCGTGACATGGTGGAGGGCGACGTCCGCTTCACCCTGCCATTCGGCGTCCGCGGTTAACCTATATTCACTCTTCAGAGCACCCCATTTAAAGCCCCAATAAGGATCTTTCGAACATCATGCTTATTTCCCAGTCGTGGCTGACCCGAATCCTGCAGACTTCCAACCCGCAGTGGAGCGTGAGCGCCGAGGAATTCGACGCTGGCTTCGTCCGCGTCGGCTTTGAGACCGAGGGCTACGAGGCGATCCCTGAGACCACCGGCCCACTGGTGATCGGTCGAGTAGAAAAGATTGAGGAGCTCACCGAGTTTAAGAAGCCGATCCGCTACTGCGATGTGAACGTCGGCCAAGCCAACGGCACCGGCGAGTTGCAGCACATCATCTGTGGCGCTCGGAACTTCGCCGAGGGCGACAATGTGGTTATCGCCCTGCCCGGCACGGTACTGCCCGGTCCCTTCGAGATCTCGGCGCGTAAGACCTACGGCAAAATCTCTGAGGGCATGATCTGTTCTGCGATGGAGGTTGGTCTGGCCAGCCAGCAAAACGCAGGCATCATGACTATTTCTGACGCCGATTTGGCCAGCGCCAACCTTCAGGTAGGCGACGATGCCCGTGGGCTGTTGGGTTTGCAGGACACCATCTTTGATGTGAATATCACCCCAGACCGCGGATACGCACTTTCGGCCAGGGGGCTTGCGCGCGAGTTGGCGTCGAGCTTTAACCTGCAATACCGCGACCCGGCGCAGGACCCGGCGGCAGCAGCGATGCGCAACGACCTTTTCGCCGGCCTGCCCGGCACGGGCGGCGAGGTTCAGGCGCTGAAGGTTGACGCGGACACGAAGTGCTCGAAGTTTGGCATGCGTAAGGTGCGGGGAATTGATCCGAAGGCGGAATCTCCGCTGTGGCTGCAGCGAGAGCTGATGCTTTGTGGTCAGCGTCCTGTGAACCCGGCGACGGACGTGACGAACTACGTGATGTTCCTACTTGGTCAGCCGATGCACGCTTTCGATGCGGATAAGGTCAACGGCGAATTGCACGTTCGCCTGGCAAAGAAGGGGGAGAAGCTCACCACGTTAGACGATGTGGAGCGCACCCTGGATCCGGAAGACGTTGTGATCGCCGATGAGTCCGGTATTCAGTCCCTGGCTGGCGTGATGGGCGGATCGACCTCCGAGATTTCCGATGAGACCACCAACGTGCTGTTTGAAGCCGCTCACTGGAATCAGATCACGGTGGCACGCACGTGCCGTCGCCACAAGCTGTCCTCCGAAGCGTCGCGTCGGTTTGAGCGTGGCACGGATGCGGCGGTTATCGAGGACGCGCTGGACTTCGCTGTTGCACTGCTGGTGAACATTGCCGGCGGCGAGGTGGAGGAGGGGCGCACCCTGTTCGGTGCAGTGCCCGAGATGCCGACGATCACTATGCACACGTCGCGCCCAGGTAAGACTGCGGGCATGATCTATCCCGACGGCACCACTATTTCCCGCCTGCGTGAGGTGGGCTGTGAGGTGCGTGAGACAGGTTCGCGGGACGACAATGGGGCTCGCGAGATCGAGGTCACCCCGCCGAGTTGGCGTCCTGACCTGACGATGCCCGCCGACCTAGTGGAGGAGGTGCTGCGTCTGGAAGGGCTGGAGGATATTCCTTCTGTCGTTCCGACCGCTCCCGCAGGTCGCGGTTATACTCCGCGCCAGCGGATGCGTCGCAATGTGGGTAAGGCTTTGGCATGGGCCGGTTATGCAGAGATTCTGCCGAGCCCGTTCATTGCCAATGATGTATTCGACGTATGGGATCTGCCCGCTGATGATCCGCGTCGCGTGACGGTCAAGGTGCAAAACCCGTTAGAGAGCGATTATGCGCAGATCGGCACCACACTATTGCCGTCGATGATCGAATCGCTGCGTCGTAACGTCACCCGTGGTCAGCGAGATGCAGCTTTGTACGGCGTGGAGCAGGTTTCTGTTCCGAAGTCGGCCGAGCAGTTCTCGCCAATGCCTTCTGTTAAGCAGCGCCCGAGTGACGCCGAGCTGTCCGAGCTGCTGGATTCGCTGCCCGCACAACCACTTCATGTTGCCGTCGTCGCGACGGGTAATCGCCAGCTGCAGGGCACGTGGGGTGCGCCGGAAGCTTTCACTGCTGCGGATGCCATTGAATCTGCCCGTGTAGTCGCCCGCGCTGCCGGTGTGGAGATTACTCTGCGTAACGCCGAGTACTTACCGTGGCACCCGGGTCGCTGTGCTGAGATCCTGGTAGGGGAGACGGTCGTCGGGCACGCTGGTGAGCTGCACCCGCAGGTGTGCGAGCGAGCCGAGCTTCCCCCGCGCACCGTGGCCATGGAGATCAACCTGGATGCGCTGCCGTTGGAGGAGACTTTCCCGCGTCCGGTGCTGTCTGCATTCCCGGCCGTTCTGCAGGACATTGCGGTTGTCGTAGATGAGTCCACTCCGGCGCAGGCGGTCGAAGATGCTCTTCGGGCTGGTGCGGGCGAGCTGTTGGAAGAGATTCGTCTTTTCGACGTTTATCGCTCTGAGTCCTTGGGCGAAGGCAAGCGTTCGTTGACTTTCAGCCTGCGTTTCCGCGCTGCAGATCGCACCTTGACGGAGGAAGAGGCCAGCAAGTCCCGCGAAGCAGCTCTGCAGGCCGCGGCGGAGCGTGTGGGAGCCACGCTCCGCGCATAGTTGCATAATTCCCACAATATTGAATAATTTGCATTCGTGGGTCACGTAGGGCAGAATCGTCCTATGTTGAAAATTGCAGTAGCAGGCGCCAGCGGGTACGCGGGTGGCGAAGCGCTTCGCCTCCTCCTCAATCACCCAGGCTACGGCGTGGACTTCGAAATTGGTGCGCTGACCGGCGGTTCTAATGCCGGCGCACGCTTCGGTGATCTCAACCCAGGGCTTCCCGCACTGGCGGATCGCGTGCTCGAGGCCACCACTGAGGATGTTCTCCGCGAGCATGATGCTGCAATCCTGGCTCTTCCGCATGGCGTTTCTGCCTCCCTCGACCTGCCGGAATCTATGAAGATCGTGGACTGCGGAGCTGACTACCGGTTAAAGAACGCAAATCATTGGGCACGCTTCTACGGCACGCCGCACGCCGGCACCCGCACCTACGGCATTCCGGAAATGCCGGGGCACCGAGAGGATATTGCGGCAACGAATTACGTAGCCGCCCCGGGTTGTTTCCCGACCGGCGCGACGATGGCTCTCATGCCAGCTATTGTCAGTGGCCTTATGGCTCCGCAGGTCAGTGTTGTATCCGTCACGGGAACCACGGGTGCAGGCAAGAAAGCGGCAGTGAACCTCCTTGGTTCCGAGACTATGGGGAACCTCCGTGCCTACGGTGTGGGAACCCACCGTCACGCCCCGGAGATCAAGCAGAGCGTGGAGGAACTCCTTCCTGCTGGTCACTCTTCGGACGACGTGCATGTCACCTTCACACCAGTACTCGCGCCGCTGACCCGCGGAATTCTCACCACAGTCACCGCTCCAGCACGAGGCCAGGCGAGCGATATCCGCCGTGCCTATGAGGACTTCTGCGCCGATGAACCCTTCCTGCACTTGCTGCCCGCTGGCCAGCAGCCGGAGGTAAAAAACGTCGTGGGCTCCAACATGGTTCACCTGCAAGTGGAAGTCGCCGACGGCATGATCATCGCCACCAGCGCCATTGACAACCTCACCAAGGGCACCGCCGGTGCTGCTATCCAATGCCTCAACCTGATGGTCGGTTGGGAAGAAACCGCGGGTCTTCCGCAGACGGGACTGTGATCCGACAATGAATAGCCCACAAGAAGCAAACCCAGACACCAGCACGGCGCAGAGTACCTCTGCAGAGCTCGGTGTGACTGTTCCCCGGGGCTTCAGCGCTGCCGCGGTGACTGCAGGCATTAAGCCTTCCGGTAAGTCGGATATGGCTCTGATCCGCAATGACGGTCCGGACACTATTGCTGCAGCAATGTTTACCCGTAACCAGGTCACGGCAGCTCCCGTGCGCTACACCAAGGCACATAACGATGGCAGCTTCCGTGCAGTGGTCGTCAACTCCGGAAATGCCAATGCCTGCAACGGTGCCCAGGGCGACAAGGATGCCCGTGCCACGGCGGATAAGGCCGCTGAGGTGTTGGGCTGCCAACCCAGCGACGTTGCCGTGTGTTCCACGGGACTTATTGGCGATGTGCTACCGATGGACAAGATCATCTCGGGCATTGATGAGCTCGCAGGAAATTTGGATCAGTCCATTGCGTCAGGAAACGCCGCCGCCCGTGCCATCATGACCACCGATCTCGTGGCCAAGGAAGCCGTCTACCACGGCGACGGCTGGTCCATCGGTGCGATGGGCAAGGGCGTGGGGATGATGGCTCCGTCACTGGCGACGATGCTGGTGTTCATTACTACCGACGCCCACCTTCCCAGTACCGAGATGGCCCAGCAGGCACTGGCGGGTGCGACCCCGACGACTTTCGACTGCATTGACATCGACGGCGCAACCTCCACCAATGACACCGTGCTGCTTATGGCCTCCGGTGCGTCCGGAGTGACCCCCGAAGCAGAGGAATTTAACGCTGCGATCCACCAGGTGTGCTTGGATATCGCGATGCAGCTGCAGGCGGATGCTGAGGGCGTCACAAAGAGAGTCTCCATCACCGTCGGCGGCGCAGAAACAGACGTGGACGCGCAGACCGCAGCTCGCGTCATTGGCCGCGACAACCTCTTTAAGTGTGCAATGTTCGGCTCGGATCCGAACTGGGGCCGCGTGCTAGCAGCAGTGGGAATGGCACCGGTGAAGATGAACCCAGAGGCTATCAGCGTGTCCTTCAACGGTCACCCAGTGTGCATCAACTCCACCGGTGCACCCGGTGCGCGGGCGGTCGACCTATCCGGTGCGGACATCGCTGTCGAGGTGGATCTTGGCGTAGGCGAAGGGCGCGCGACGGTATGGACCACCGACCTTTCGTACTCCTATGTAGAGATCAACTCTGAGTACTCCACCTAGCACTCCACCTATCGCTTCATCTGGCATGCACCCAGACTTACAAAAGCACCCTGCACCAAGAATCGAATGATTAGGGACTAAGCACCAATGACTTCCAATCACCCGCCCATCGATACCACCGGGCTGACCCCCGAAATGCGCAGCCACGTGCTGGCCGAAGCGCTGCCCTGGTTGCTGCATTACCGCGACAAAATCGTGGTGGTGAAGTACGGCGGCAACGCGATGATCGACGAGGATCTCAAGCGAGCATTCGCCGCCGACATGGTCTTCCTACGCGCTATTGGTGCCCGCCCGGTCGTGGTGCACGGCGGTGGCCCGCAGATCAACGACATGCTGAAGACCGTCGGCCTGGAAGGCGAGTTCAAGGGCGGCTTCCGTGTAACAACCCCGGAGGTCATGGAATACGTTCGCATGGTGCTCTTCGGCAAGGTCGGACGCGAGCTCGTTGGCCTGATTAACGAGCACGGCCCATACGCCGTCGGCACCTCGGGTGAGGACGCGGGACTATTCACCGCCTCCAAACGCACCATCACCATCGACGGGGAAGATGTGGATCTTGGGCGTGTGGGGCAGATCGAACACGTCAATGCAGAAAGCTTGCTAGATCTCATCGACGCAGGCCGCATCCCCGTCGTCTCAACGATCGCTCCCGATGACCAAGGGCGCATCTACAACATCAACGCAGACACGGCTGCCGGTGCATTGGCTGGTGCCCTGGGAGCCGAGAGACTGATCGTGCTCACGAACGTTAAAGGCCTATACACAGACTGGCCGAACAAAGATTCGCTCGTTTCCAGCCTCACCCCGGAGCAGCTTTCCGACCTGCTCCCTAACCTGGATTCCGGCATGGTGCCGAAGATGGAAGCCTGCCTTGACGCCCTGCGTACCGGGGTGCAGGCCGCACACGTCATCGATGGTCGAATCCCGCACTCCGTACTCTTGGAGCTAATGACCACCGGCGGCATTGGCACCATGATCTGCCCTGCAGATTGGGAGGATGTAGACGGAACCGAGATTCCCGCCGCTATCAACTACCGGGAGGACTTGTCATGAGCCAGCACATGAACTCCACTGACTGGCAGAGCCACTGGAACGCCGCTCTGTTCGAAACGTATGGCACTCCGCCGCGCGAGCTCGTGTCCGGTCGCGGAACCGTCGTCACCGACGCAGAGGGTAACGAATATCTCGACCTGCTCTCCGGCATCGCCGTCAATGCTCTAGGGCACGCTCACCCTGCCATTGTCGACGCCGTATCGAATCAGATCGCCACGCTCAGCCACACGTCGAACCTTTTCGCCCACCCGCAGGTGATCAAACTCGCGGAGCGGCTCAAGGGACTGGTGGGGGAGCAGGCCGCGGAGGCGCGCGTGTTCTTTTCCAACTCCGGAGCAGAGGCCAACGAAGCGGCCTTCAAGATCGCCCGCGCTACGGGAAGAACTAAAATTCTGGCTGCCGAGCGTGGCTTCCACGGTCGCACCATGGGTGCGCTCGCCCTGACCGGCCAGCCTGATAAGCAAGAACCTTTTAAGCCGTTGCCCGGCGGAGTGGAGTACTACCCCTACGGCGATATCGCGGCTCTCCGGGAGCTGGCGGACGATGACACCGCCGCAATTTTCCTTGAGCCAATTCAAGGGGAGACTGGCGTGATCCCCGCGCCGGATGGATTCCTGGCCGCCGTGCGCGAATTATGCGACGAGTACGGCATTCTGATGGTCGTCGACGAGGTACAGGCGGGCATGGGGCGCACCGGCCAGTGGTTTGGCTTCCAGTACGAACCCGATGTGTTCCCAGACGTCATCACCATGGCAAAGGGACTGGGCGGTGGCCTGCCGATCGGTGCAACGCTGGCCCTACCGAAGGCACAACTTCTGGCCAAGGGCATGCACGGAACCACTTTCGGCGGTAACCCCGTGGTCTGTGCCGCTGCGAATGCAGTGATCGACACGATTGAGGCCGAGGATCTATTGTCCAACGTTGCCACCCAATCGCAGGCTTTCCGTGACGGTCTGGTCGACCACCCCAGCGTGCAGACGATCCGCGGGCGCGGGCTCATGCTGGGCATCGTGCTGGATGAACCGCTGACACTCGACCCTCTTGATTACGGGCTGATTGTGAACAAACCCCAGCCCGACGTGATCCGCATTGTTCCCCCGCTGAACATTTCGGCTCAGGAGGTGCAGGGTGGCGTCACCAAGATAAGGCAGATGCTGGACGACAACCGCGAACAGAGCTCGAGTAAAAAGAGCTCGAGTAAACAGAACTAAGGAACACCACATGACGAACTCCCTTAACAATGGGCCGCTGCGCCACATGCTGGCCGACGATGACCTCACCCCGGAAGAGCAGGCCGAAGTGCTGGAATTAGCCGAGGAACTGAAGGACAATCGCTACGGCAATGGCTATCGCAACCTACTGGAACGTCGCTCTGTCGCAGTCCTGTTCGACAAGACCTCTACGCGCACGCGCTTTTCTTTTGACGCCGGCATCACCGAGCTGGGCGGCAATGCCATCGTCGTAGACAGCGGCAGCTCCCAGATGGGCAAGGGCGAGACCTATCAGGACACCGGCGCGGTACTGTCCCGTTACGCCACCGCCATCGTGTGGCGCACCGGTGCCCACGACAATCTGCACCAGATGGCGCAGACCGCAAGCGTGCCGATTATCAACTCGCTGTCCGATGACTTCCACCCCTGCCAAATCTTGGCGGATCTCGTGACCATCAAGGAACACAAGGGAAAGCTCCAGGGTCTGAGTGCCGTGTACTTTGGCGACGGTGCGAACAACATGGCAAACAGCTACATGCTGGGCTTTGCCACCGCGGGAGTAAACATCACCATCGCCGCACCGAAGGGTTTCCAGCCTGATGCAGAGTTCGTTGAGCGAGCGCAGAAGCGGGCGGAGCTGACCGGTGCGACCATTACCGTAACGGATAAGGTCGATGCCACCGGCGCAGATGTGGTGATCACCGATACGTGGCTGTCAATGGGACAGGATGCCTCCGAGGATCGCAGTGCGCTGCGCCCGTACCAGGTAGACGAAAAACTAATGGGCACCGCCAAGGACGATGCGATCTTCCTGCACTGCCTGCCGGCCTACCGCGGCAACGAAGTGACTACCGAGGTGATCGACGGGCCACAGTCTGTGGTCTTTGACGAGGCGGAAAACCGCCTGCATGCACAAAAGGCGCTGATGGTATGGCTTCTTCGTTAACCCGCACAGCACGGCAGGACATGATCGGGCGCATCATCGGCGCTGAGAAAGTAGCCAGCCAGCGCCAGCTGCTCGGCATCCTCGTCAACCGCGGCATCGACGTCACGCAGGCAACGCTGTCTCGCGACCTGGTGGATTTGGGTGCCAAGAAAGTGCGCGTAGGAGGAGAGGTCTACTACTCCCTATCCGACGATGTGCGGGTGGACGGGCCGGACAAGCTGCGACGAGTGCTGGCAGAATTGCTGGTTGACCATGACCACTCGGGAAACATCGCGGTGCTGCGTACTCCGCCAGGTGCGGCGCAGTACCTGGCCAGCATTCTGGACCGCTCGGATGTTAACCGAGTGGTGGCCACCATTGCCGGTGACGACACTGTGTTTGTCCTGGCGCGAGAGCCCCTCAACGGCAAGGAGCTGGGGGAGTATTTCTTCCACCTGGCACAAAGCTAAAATCAAATAACGGATAACAAAAAGAACACAAGAGAATCTTTCGAAGGGAAGCGTAGAGAAGAATGAAGGATCGCGTAGTACTCGCATACTCCGGCGGACTCGATACCACCGTTGCTATCAGCTGGATTGCCAAGGAGCGCAACGCTGAGGTCGTCTGTGTCTCCATCGACCTGGGCCAGGGCGGCGAGGACATGGAGACCGTCCGCCAGCGTGCACTGGGCGCCGGCGCTGTGGAGTCCATCGTCGTGGATGCCCGCGATGAATTCGCCAACGACTACTGCTTGCCGACGATCAAGGCCAACGGCATGTACATGAAGGAGTACCCGCTGGTCTCCGCTATCTCCCGCCCGCTGATCGTGAAGCACCTGTCCGAGGCTGCTGCTGAGCACGGCGGCACCGCTGTTGCCCACGGTTGCACCGGCAAGGGCAATGACCAGGTTCGTTTCGAGGTCGGCTTCGCCAACACCGCGCCGGACCTGGACATCATCGCCCCGGTTCGTGACTACGCTTGGACCCGTGAAAAGGCCATCGCCTTCGCTGAGGAAAACGGTATCCCGATCGAGCAGTCCAAGAAGTCCCCGTTCTCCATCGACCAGAACGTTTGGGGCCGCGCTGTGGAGACCGGCTTCCTGGAGGACCTGTGGAACGCACCGACCAAGGACGTGTACGCCTACACCGAGGATCCAGGTCTGGGGCAGGCTCCGGACGAGGTCATCATCTCCTTCGAGGCCGGCAAGCCCGTTGCCATTGACGGCAAGAAGGTCACCGTCCTGGAGGCCATTGAGGAGCTGAACCGCCGTGCTGGTGCACAGGGCGTAGGCCGCCTGGATATGGTCGAGGACCGCCTAGTGGGCATCAAGTCCCGCGAGATTTACGAGGCACCGGGTGCCATGACCCTGATCCGCGCTCACGAGGCGCTGGAGGCCGTCACGATTGAGCGCGAGCTGGCCCGCTACAAGCGCGGCATCGATGCTGAGTGGTCGAACCAGGTGTACGACGGCCTGTGGTTCAGCCCGCTGAAGCGCTCCCTGGACGCTTTCATTGAGTCCACCCAGAGCCACGTCACCGGCGACATCCGCCTGGTACTGCACGCAGGATCCATCACCGTCAACGGTCGCCGCTCCAGCAAGTCCCTGTACGACTTCAACCTGGCCACCTACGACGAGGGCGACTCCTTCGATCAGTCCATGGCTCGAGGCTTCGTGGAGCTGCACGGCCTGTCCTCCAAGATCGCCTCGAAGCGCGACCTGGCAAACTAACCGCTCAGCAACGGCTAATAGGAAAAGAAAGGCAGCATTTCCAACCATGACCACCGAGGCACACGGCACAAACGAGGGCGCCCTGTGGGGTGGCCGCTTCTCCGGCGGCCCGACCGAGGCGATGGCCGCCCTGTCGAAGTCCACTCACTTCGATTGGGTTTTGGCTCCTTATGACGTGCTGGCCTCGCAGGCTCACGCACGGGTGCTGCACAAGGCCAACCTGCTGAGCGACGAGGATTTCGATACCCTCATCGCCGGTCTACAGAAGTTGGGCGCCGATGTCGCGGACGGTTCGTTCGGACCGGATCCCAGCGACGAGGATGTCCACGGCGCCATGGAACGCGGCCTGATCGATCGCGTCGGCCCCGAGGTCGGCGGTCGACTGCGTGCGGGACGCTCCCGCAATGACCAGGTGGCCACCTTGTTCCGCATGTGGCTACGCGACGCGATCCGCGACATTACCGCTGGTGTCCTGGATGTTGTCGATGCGCTGGTCGCCCAGGCAGACCGCCACCCGGAGGTCATTATGCCGGGCAAGACTCACTTCCAGGCCGCCCAACCGGTACTCCTGTCTCACCAGCTATTGGCGCATGCACAGCCGCTACTGCGCGATGTTCAGCGTTTCCAGGATCTCGACAAGCGCCTCGCCGTGTCCCCTTATGGTTCCGGCGCGCTGGCGGGTTCCTCTCTGGCGCTCGACCCGGAGGCCATCGCGCAGGAGCTCGGGTTTGACTCTGCTGCGGATAACTCTATTGACGCCACCAGTTCCCGCGACTTCGCATCTGAGGCGGCCTTTGTGTTTGCCCAGGTGGCAGTGGATCTTTCCCGTCTTGCCGAGGAAATCATCGCCTGGTCCACCCCGGAGTTCGGTTATGTCACGCTTGCCGATGAGTGGTCGACTGGCTCGTCCATCATGCCGCAGAAGAAGAACCCGGATGTGGCTGAGCTGATGCGTGGCAAGACCGGCCGCTTGATCGGTAATGCCACCGGCCTGCTGGCCACGCTGAAGGCCATGCCACTGGCTTATAACCGCGACCTGCAGGAGGATAAGGAGCCAATTGCGGATTCCGTGGCTCAGTTGAACCTGCTGCTGCCGGCGATGGCTGGTCTAGTGGGTACCCTCACTTTCCACCCGGAGCGCCTGCGCGCACTCGCTCCCGCTGGCTTCACCCTTGCTACGGATCTGGCGGAGTGGATGGTGCGTCAGGGTGTTCCGTTCCGCGTTGCTCACGAGGCCTCTGGTTCCTGTGTACGCATCGCTGAATCTCGAGGTGTGGATCTGGTAGATCTCACTGACGAAGAGTTGGCGGGCGTGCACGAGGCACTGACCCCTGAGGTGCGCGAGGTGCTGACTATCGACGGTGCAGTAGCTTCCCGCTCCACCCGCGGCGGCACCGCGGGTGTGCGCGTGGCAGAGCAAAAGGAGCGCGTGCGCGAGGCAGCGAACGAAAACCGCACGTGGGCTGAAAAGACCCGACTGGTTTAGATCTCTACCCCGTGCTCATTCGCCCCGCCGGGCAGGCTGTGCAAGCGCACACCCTGCCCGGCGGCGTGCTTCTCAAAGCGTTCGACAAAGCTCGCAGAACGCTTCCCCGATGCGCAGTAGATCACGACGTCGGCGTTAGGTTCTTCAGCCCCGATACTGTCAAGGAGTTGTTCCGCCAGCTCCGGCTGTTCGCTCCACACAGAGGTGGGCAGGTGATAGCCAGGGTGGATGGCGAATGTCGGCAGATCCTTGATGGCTTTCTCTCCCGGTTCACGCACATCAATCGCGATCGCCGTGCCATTTTTAAGCTGGTATAGCAGCGAAGTTGCCTCTCCCGTCTCCACCTCATTGCTCGACGGCTTCACCGCGCAATCTGACGCTTCTGTAGCCACGATCTTGGTAACCAGCTGTCGCTGAGGATCAGCGGTGACGTTGAAATGCTGAATGCTGGCGCTAAGGGCGTCATAAATATGCAGCTTCCCAACCTGCTGTACGCGCGCGGACGGATCGCGCAGAAACTTGATGGTTTCGGTGGCCATGAGACCGGCGACAACGGAGGTCGTCACTCCCAGCACTCCGGCGGTCGCGCAGTCCGGCACACTGTCGGGATCCGGCTGGCTGGGGTAGAGGTCGCGCATGCCGACACCTCGACCATCCGGTTCTGCGGTAGAACCCGACCACCAGATGGCCACGTCACCGCGATAACGCAGCACGGAACCCCATACCAGGGGAGTGCCGGTGGCCTCGGCGGCATCTGCGGCGAGGAACTTCGTCGCGAAGGTATCGGAGCCGTCGATCAACACGTCCACGCCCTCTAGCAGTTCAGCGGCATTGTCAGCGCCAAAACGCCCGTGGAGACCACTAAAACGCAGGCCGGGCTGCAGCTCCCGCAGCCGTTCACCCGCGACATCCACCTTCGCCCGGCCAACGTCGCTGGCGCCGAACAGGATCTGGCGGTGAATATTGGTGATATCCACCGTGTCATCGTCAATGACGGAGATATGACCGACTCCCGCCGCTGCCAGTGATTGCATCAGCGGGCAACCGAGCCCACCCGCTCCAATCACCAGCACATGCGCCTCGTGTAGGCGCTCCTGTTCCCGCAGTCCGTGGCCGGGAAGGATCGTCTGCCGTGCCACGCGCTTTAACTCCGCTGCGGGCAGTGTTGTGTAATCACTGAGCATTACAGAACCTCGTCAGCCCAGCCATCCCAGCTGGCCAGACCATCGAAGCTGGAGGAAGCAAGTGCGCCCTGCGCGTGCGTACGCTGCGGGATACGCCCCGCTTCGCGTGCCAACCGTCCGGCTTCCACAGCAGCTTTCATGGCCTGCGCCATCGCAACTGGATCCTGGCAGCGATTGACTGCGCTAGCCAGTAGCACACCGGAGCAGCCCAGCTCCATCGCAAGTGCTGCGTCGGAGGCCGTACCCACGCCTGCGTCCAGCAGCACCGGAACCTGTGCGCGGGAGCAGATCAGTTCAATGTTGTGGGGGTTCAAAATGCCTAGTCCAGTGCCGATCGGCGAGCCCAGCGGCATGACGGCATCCACGCCTACGTCTTCCAGTCGCCTGGCAACCACCGGGTCGTCGCTGGTGTAGGCCAGCACCACAAATCCCTCGGCCACCAGCATTTCGCAGGCATCCACCAGCTCCACCACGTCCGGCAGCAGTGTGTGGTCATCTGCGATAACTTCCACCTTCACCCAATTGGTTCCCAATGCTTCGCGCGCCAACTGGGCCGTCAACATCGCATCGCGTGCAGTCTGGCACCCGGCGGTATTTGGCAGAACGTCGATATTCAGGCGATTTAGCAGCTCGAATACGCTCTCGCCGCCTCCCGTAGTCTGCGCACTGTGCCGGCGCATCGCCACCGTCGTCAGCTGAGTCCCGCTGGCCACCAGCGCTTCTTCCAACAGCGCTTGGCTGCTGGATCCACCGGTTCCCATGATGAGGTGTGAGTCGAATTCCTTATCCGCGATCTTCAGCATTGTCTTCTCTCTAGCCGCCCTGTACGGCGATCAGAATGTCCACGGCGTCACCTTCCGAAAGTGCGCGCCCCCAGTCACTGGCCGGTACGACGGAACGATTGACCGCTACCGCAACTCCCTTTGCACCCTCGACATCAGAAACCTCGCGGCCGGTTTCCGCAGCCACGACTTCGGCTACGGTCGGTGCAGTATCTGCCGATCGCGGTTCGTCATTGACCGTGTAGTTCATGGATTCTCCTTAGATCTTTTTCACAGCGCCTGCGGCTTTTGCCTCTAGGCGTGTCGCAGTGGCGCGCAGTCGGTCAGGTTAATCTCCGGTTCCAACGTAGGAACCGGCAGGCCCATTCCCAATGCTGCCCCCACTGTAGCCCCCAGTGCGGACAGCAGAATGCCGTGGCGGAAGTAGCCGGTGGAGACCACCAGTTTGTCGTCAACCTTCCCCAGGTAGGGCAGGTCATCCGGGGTGCCCGGTCGTTCGCCGGTGATCGCCTCGATAAACTCGCACTCTTGCAGTCCAGGCACAATCCGGATCGCGTCGCGCAGCAGCGTGTAAACCCCGTCTACCGCCGGGCCTCGGCGCGCGTCTTCCCGGCTGGTTGCGCCCACAGCAATGGTTCCGTCGGTGCGGGGGATGATGTACACCGGTCGATCCTCCACGAACCCCCTGATAACGCGCCCCACTGGGGAGTCCATTCCTTCGGCTACCCGCAGTCGCAGCATGTCGCCACGCACCGGGCGCAGCTTCAGCGGAGAGTGCTCGCCCTCGTACCAACCATGTACCTGCCCGGCACCTAACCCGTTGCACAGGTACACCATGCCTGCGGTATATGTTGTCCGGTCGGTTGTCACGGTTCCGGCTTGGCCGTCCACGCGGTTCACGCACTCATCGAAAATGGTTACGCCCATGTTTTGCAGAGCATCCAGCAGTGCCGCGCAGTACATCCGTGGGTTCACTTGATGGTCGCCGGGGATTTCGACCACGCCGGAAAGCTGTGGACTGAGGCCTCTCTCTATCTTCCGCGCTTGGCGGAGCGGCAGCCGCTGCACTTCCATTCCATGCCCGCGCTGGTGATCGGTCAAGTCGGTGAGGTGTCGCGCGTCCGCCCGATCTGCTCCCACCACGAACGTTGATTCTGTTCTGTGTCCGGTGCTGCATGTAGTTTTCTCGCTCAGCCGTTGCAGCAGGTCGTCGTACAAGCTTTTGGACGCCACCATCAGCGGGTATAACGGCTCCTGTTTGTACTGCACTTCGGCCACTGGAGCCAGCATGCCTCCGGCGACGAAAGAAGCCCCACTGATAGGGGCCGGGTCGATCACTGCCACAGTCGCCGGATCTGCCCCGAAGTCCACGAGTTTGAACGCGGTGGATAGGCCGACAATTCCAGCTCCTACCACGATATGGGCATAGCGCTGGGAACTGACGGGACTGGGATTAGTCACGGGTTTTCACTTCTCTCTTAGGGCGGGTTGCAAACGGAGGCGTCATGAAGAAAAACCAGTGAGCACTTGGCGGGCGGTGCTGCGTGGGTCGGGGGAGTTCATAAAGCCCCGCACAATCGCCACGCCAGCAACTCCGGTAGAGGCGAGGTCGCGTGCGTCCTCAGCGCGCACGTCGCCAATGGCAACTACCGGGACGCGCGACGCTTCCACCAGCGCAGGGTAGCCCGCCAGCCCGAGCGGCTCGCGGCCCGAGTCCTTCGTCGGGGTGGGGCGGAAAGGTCCGGCACCAATGTAGTCGATCACGTCGGCGTATTCGTTTGCCTGCTGTACGAGTGGCAGGGTGCCGGTGGTGAGCCCGATGATTGCGTCGTCTCCCAGCACAGTGCGCGCCAGGCGCGGGTCGAGATCGTCCTGGCCGATATGAACACCGTGGACATGGTGATGCCCCATCAGAGCAGCAGCAACATCCACACGATCGTCGATCAAGACCTTGGTAGCTGGGTTGACAGCTGCGACGGCGGCCGCGACCTCAATCGCGAGTGCGGTGAGGTCCCGCACGCTAATGGGCTTGCTACGCACCTGCACAACACCGGCGCCACCGGAGGCTGCTGCTGCGGCGACATCCACCACTTTCTCGTGGGGTGTGCCCGTCACCAGATAGCAACGTAGATCTAGCTGATCTGCGCGCGAGTGCTTAGCGCTCACCTTGCGCTGCCGCCTCCTTCTGCAGATCCTCGGCAACTTCCTTGGCTTCGTCGCGGTTCAGGTACAGCTGGGAGCCCGCGCGGCGGAACTCCTCAGCCATTTCCTCTTCGCCCTCAGCACTCTGTGCTGCGTCGACGCTCTGTCGACCGAAGCCCGGCAGGCCCAGATCCTTGACCAGGGACTGCTTTTGGTCGGTGGCCAGCGCTTCGTCGATCTCGTCGCCGAAGGCATCGCGGATGTCCTGGCTGATGCGCATGGAGCAGAACTTAGGGCCACACATGGAGCAGAAGTGTGCCGTCTTCGCTGGCTCCGCAGGCAGAGTCTCATCGTGGTAAGCCTGAGCGGTATCCGGGTCCAGGGAAAGGGCGAACTGGTCGTGCCAGCGGAACTCGAAGCGGGCCTTACTCATGGCGTCATCCCACTCATGGGCGCCCGGGTGGCCCTTGGCGACATCGGCGGCGTGGGCGGAGACCTTGTAGGTGATGACGCCGGTCTTTACGTCGTCCTTGTTCGGCAGACCCAGGTGTTCCTTCGGGGTCACGTAGCACAGCATTGCAGTGCCACCCATGGCGATGTTTGCCGCACCGATGGCGGAGGTGATGTGGTCGTAACCCGGAGCGATATCCGTAACCAGCGGCCCCAGGGTGTAGAACGGTGCGCCGCCGCACCATTCTTGCTCCTTTTCGTTGTTGACCTGCACCATGTTCAGTGGCACGTGGCCCGGACCTTCGACCATGACCTGGACGTCGTACTCCCAGGCGCGGTGGGTCAGCTCGCCGATGGTCTTCAGCTCTGCGAACTGGGCTGCGTCGTTGGCGTCCGCAATGGAGCCCGGGCGCAGGCCATCGCCCAAAGAGAATGCGACGTCGTACTTGGCGAAGATCTCACACAGCTCGTCGAAGTTCTCATACAGGAACGACTCCTTGTGGTGCGCCAGGCACCAGCCGGCCATGATGGAACCACCGCGGGAGACGATGCCGGTGACGCGCTTCGTGGTCAGCGGCACGAACGGCAGGCGCACGCCTGCGTGGATCGTCATGTAGTCCACGCCTTGTTCGCACTGCTCAATGACGGTATCGCGGAAGATCTCCCAGGTTAGATCCTCGGCTACGCCGTCGACCTTCTCAAGTGCCTGGTAGATCGGCACGGTACCGATCGGTACAGGGGAGTTCCGCAGAATCCATTCGCGGGTGGTGTGGATGTCGTTACCGGTGGAAAGATCCATTACGGTATCCGCGCCCCAGCGGGTCGCCCAGCGCAGCTTATCCACTTCCTCGCGAATAGAGGAGGTGACGGCGGAGTTACCGATGTTGGCGTTGATCTTGGTGGTGAAGGCGTTGCCGATAATCATCGGCTCGGACTCCGGGTGGTTGATGTTGTTCGGAATAATGGCCTTACCGGAGGCTACCTGTTCGCGAACCTTCTCTACATCACAGTGCTCACGGAGCGCTACGAACTCCATTTCCGGGGTGATGATTCCCTGGCGGGCATAGTGCATTTGGGTAACACGCTTACCCTCCTTTGCACGCAGTGTGGCGCGGGTAGAACCCTTCCACTCTTCGCTGGCCTGTCCGCGCTTGACGGCACGGTTGCCGTCATCCAGTAGGTTGCGACGACGACCGTCGTAGGCCTCCACATCGTCGCGGGCTTCGATCCATTCGCTGCGCAGTCCCTGCAGCCCCTCGGTGGGTTCCGCCCACGGGCCGCGGGTGCGGTAGATCCTCACCGGCTCATTCGGGCCGGTCGGCGAGTCGTCCAATTGGATCTCAGTCTCCGGCACCTGCAGCGTGAAGGTCTTGCCGAAGGATTCCACCGTTTTCTCGATGGGGGAGAAGCTGTGCTTCGGGTGAATCTCCGCGCCGTACTCGTCGGTGGGGGTGATGTTCTGGGTAGACGTATCCGTCATTAAGACTCTCCTGACTCTTCCTTCGCTGGTTCTAACCAGACAGGTTCTAGCGGTACTCGCGCGGGGCTTCAGCGCGATCTCAGCTCGATACCTCGAGCGCCCGTGTTCGGTTGTGCTCTCCACTGTAACGCACCTCTCACAACCGTGTAGTTCTGGCCTGCCGGGATGATGGATTTGAACCAATTTGAACTGAAATGGAGTGATCCCTGCCATAAAATCGGCCTTATGACTAGTGCTTATCCCAGCAGCTTTAGCCACAGTGATGGAAATGCCGGTGGTAGGAAGGGCAAATCCAAAGTCATTCTCGTGGTTATTTTGTTGTTAGTAGCAGCAGGTGCCTACGTGTTTGGCAAAGATGGTTCTAACGGTGCAGCGCCGTGGGACGATGAGCGTTCAATTGATTACAGCAAGCCGTTCAAAATCGTTGCCGCCACAGAGCTATCGGATATGGAGCCATTCATCAAACAAGCTTCTGCGGATCTAGGCTTCTACATTCAGATGGATTACGACAGTGGCACGCTCGTCAATACCCGGAATCTGCTCGATGGTGCTTACTCGGATAAGTATGACGCCACGTGGTTTGCAACCGATGCCTTTGCCAAAGTGCAGGGGCCGAATCCGCAGACTATCCATTACAGTATTGCCCGCTCGCCGATAGCTTTGGGGATAAAGAAGGACGTGATGGACCGCCTGGGGTGGCACCACAGGGAGGTCAAATGGGCGGATATTGCGGACGCTGCGGCGCGCGGAGATCTGACATTTGGCATGACGGATCCACAAGAATCCAACTCTGGTTTCCTTACTCTGCTTTCTGTGTTCGCCGAGTTTGGGCACTTTCCGAAGAACGAGCCTTTTGATATTTCGAAGGCGAGCATTAACGAACCTCGTTTGAAGGACTTTTTCTCAGGACAGACGATTACTTCGGGATCCTCGGGCTGGTTGCGCGATACTTTCTTGAAGAACCCCGACAAAGCGGATGGAATTTTCAATTACCAGTCCGTTTTGGAATCTATGAAGGAAAATGATGGGGCCGATATCGACGTGATTATTCCGGGGGAGGCTACGGGAGTAGCCGATTATCCCCTTTCCCCTCTCCGCAGGGATGGCGACCAAGATGCCGAAAGAGATTCGCAGGCAAAGGTTAGGGCACTATCCAGTTGGTTTGATGAACACAGAGCCGAGGTGGAAGAGAAGACTCATCTAGACGCGGAGCCGGTGTATGCGCGGAATGAGGAAGCTGAGTCTTACTATCAGTACCCAGAAACACAGGGAGACATTGATTTTCTCAATCGCCTCTATCACGATGTGCTGCGCCGACCGGCAGATAGCAATTTCTTGCTCGATACCTCCGGCTCAATGCGGGGCAAGCGTCTCAAAGATCTAAAGGCCATCCTAACCAGCCTGATTAATGGCACTGCGGGAGAAAAAGATAATCCAAAGGGCTTTAGCCGGCGTGAAACGATCAAGTTCATGCCATTCAGCAGCAAGGTTGCGGAAGGCTATACCCAAGAGCACTTCGACCCGGCCAGTGCGGAACAAAAGCGAGGTCTGCAGGATTACGTAAATGGTTTGCAACCTCGCGGTGAGACTGCGATCTACGACGCAGTGTTACAGGCCTATGAGCAAGCGGATAAGAACGGTGACTTGCTGAGCTCTATTGTTCTGATGACTGACGGGGCGTCGAATGCCGGTACGAATCGCAAGGACTTCATCAATAGATTGGATCGCAAACTAGCTACAACGAAACGCAAGATTCCAGTTTTCGTGATCCTTTATGGTGAGTCGAGCGAGGAGGAGATGAACTTTTTGGCCGATTACACCGGTGGCAAGGTTTTCGACGCCCGCAGTGGGGACATGGCCAAGGCATTTGAGGAGATTCGTAGCTACCAGTAGGGCGCTACCAGGACGTCGAAAGAGGCAAAGACATGATGGATCCCAAGTACTATTCGAAAGCACTGGTCGCGCCGGTAGTCTTCGTCACTACTGCGGCTGTCCACTCGCAGGTGGATCTCGGCTCTCTGTGGGTAGTCGTGGCGGTGGCTCTTGCCAGCGTCGCCTGGGTTCTTACGCCCGAACGGGAGGTGCCGAATAGTACGTACGGAAAGCATGCAGTGGAAAACAGTCGACAAGAGCCTTTAAGCGGGCCGATGTCTTCAAATGCAACCGTCGCGAACTATTCATTGCAGAATATTCGGGGCTACTGCAAACGAATAAAACAGACCGTGGATGTGACAGACCTGCAGCGCCAGCAACTCCACTCAGACTTGGATCACTTTTATGCCACCTGCAAGGACATAGCAGGTGAGTGGGATCACTTGGCTGCCGATGCCTTGCAGGAAGATAAAGTCCGTCGCATCATGGATAGCTATTTCCCAAAGACCTGTGAGCTTTTGGAAGGGATGCCAACCGCTACGCATGCTCACGCGGTGGAGGATTTCCGTGCCTCGCTGGCGGTATTGCAGTCGGAGATGGATGAAGTTCACCGGGCTGTATTGCAAAACAACCTTCAAGAGTTGAAGGATAATCGCACGTTCCTGGAGCTACAGTTTGGTGTCGTACGCAAGCCGGAGGAATGATCCTCGCCGCGACCCTCGACAGAGCGAATAGCTATTGGGCGGCGTAGGGGGCGTCACTAAGAAAGAAGCCGGGGCAACCGGCTACACTAAGCAACATGATTGACCAGAAGCTCCTAGAGATCCTCGCGTGCCCCATCGACAAGCAGCCGCTGGAGGATCACGGTGACTATTTGGTGAACCCCCGCCTGAACAAGGCCTATCCGGTGCAGGACGGCATCCCGGTATTGCTGGTCGAAGAAGCTAAAGACTGGCTCGTTAAATAGCGACGCATTTTAGAGGAACGAGAACGAGTACGCATGAGCGACAACAAGAACATCATTGACGAACTGCAGTGGCGCGGCCTGATTAATCAGTCCACGGACCTGGAGGCGCTGAAGGAGGCCACGCAGGATCCCATCACGCTGTACTGCGGTTTCGACCCGACAGGTAGCTCTCTGCATGCAGGTCACCTGGTGCCACTAATCATGCTAAAGCGATTCCAGCAGTTTGGTCACCGACCGATCACCCTGGCCGGCGGTGCTACCGGCATGATCGGCGACCCACGCGACGTGGGCGAACGCTCCATGCTCTCCGAGGATCAGATCGGTGAGAACATGGTGGCTATCAAGAAGCAGCTGGAGGCCTTTGTGGACTTCACTGGCGAAGATAATGAAGATAATGTAACCAGCCCCGCAGTCATGGTGAATAACGCGGACTGGATTAGCCAGATGAACGTCATTGAGTATCTGCGCGATGTCGGCAAGAACTTCTCATTGAACACCATGCTGGATCGCGAGACGGTGAAGCGACGCCTCGAATCCGACGGCATTTCCTACACCGAATTTTCCTACATGCTGCTGCAGGCAAACGACTATGTTCACCTGCACAACGAGTACGACTGCGTGCTTCAGATCGGCGGCGGCGACCAGTGGGGCAACATTGTTTCCGGCGTGGATCTGAACCGTCGTATTAATGGTGCGAAGGTACACGGGCTGACCGTGCCGCTGGTCACGGATGCAGAGGGCAATAAGTTCGGTAAGTCCACTGGCGGCGGAAAGCTTTGGCTCGATCCGCAGTTGACCAGCCCGTACTCCTGGTACCAGTACTTCATTAACGCTGGTGATTCCGTGGTGATTGACTACTTGCGTTGGTTCACCTTCCTTTCCCAGGAAGAGATCGCGGATCTCGAGCGGAAGGTCGCTGAGGAACCTTACAAGCGTGAGGCTCAGCGCGTGCTTGCTCGCGAGATGACCACGCTGGTGCATGGCGCAGATGCAACCGAGGCTGTAGAGCTGGCTGCGCAGGCACTCTTTGGCAAGGCTGAGCTGCAGGATCTGGATGAAGCTACCTTGTCCTCTGCATTGCAGGAGACTGAGGTCGCCGAGGTAGGGGCGGAAGCGACGATCCTGGATCTGCTCGTCGAATCTGGTCTGGAGAAGTCGAAGGGTGCTGCCCGTCGCACCGTTGGGGAGGGTGGCGCGTATGTGAACAACCAGCGTATCGAGGACATCGAATGGTCGCCCTCCGCCGACGACCTGCTGCATGGTTCGTGGCTGGTGCTTCGCAAGGGCAAGAAGCGTTTCGCCGGTGCGCGTGTTGGGGGTTCTTCATAGTGACGCCACGCCATACGGCCTATAACGGCTAAAGCGATCCCTTGGTAGTTGCGTTTTTGCGCTTCTACCAGGGGATTTGTGTGTTAGTTGGGGCGGGTGTACATTAAATCAAGTCGCCGAGAGCGAGCAGGACAAAGATCCTGACTTGGACGATCGGTGTGCGTAGGTTGTTTGAGAACTCAATAGCGTGATGAACCAAGTTTAGATACTT
>ERZ1031149.31-NODE-31-length-52880-cov-46.761287_pt1 | contig 52880 bp, 48 predicted proteins | sample MGYA00518223_ERZ1031149 | MGnify/ENA primary metagenome ERZ1031149 (study PRJEB33718, sample SAMN03159768) | human skin metagenome | collected 2014-05-20 | study: EMG produced TPA metagenomics assembly of the PRJNA266117 data set (Human skin bacterial metagenome...
GTATACACCTATCCCTGATCATCTATTAAAAGAGTTGTCTAACAATGGAGTGATAGTAGAAAAAAGTCCATTAAGATTCAGATTATATGATAGATTAATGCTTTTTCCATATGTTGTTCATGGAGTAGATAGAGATTTTTATCTACAATTTGTACCTAACTATTGGGCAAAGAAAAATTGGAACCCATACCCCGTATGGAATCCTAGAGCATTAGAATATGTAGCTAGGAATAATGATATTGATGTCATTTTTATTTATGAAAAAGACATCCTTGAGTATGGATACTCATTTGTAGCACAGTGTATATCTGAAAAAGTTTTGTCTCCTAGTAGAGATAAATCATTGATATCCATAAAACACAATTCGTTACAATCTATGATGACAATATTCTATGATAATAAAAAAGTAGGAGAGTTGTTTTATTCATCATCTAGAACAGCTATATCAATAACTTCTTGGAGCTGTACTATCTCTCCTAGAATTTGGATAGAAAAAGTAGCAGAGGAATTGTCTAAAAAAGATAAAAAGAAGAAGATATTAAAGTTTTCTTTTCACCCCTGTGATATCACAAAAGTTGATGACTTTATGAGTTTTTCTAAAAAAATGTATTCCACTGAGATGAATGTTTACATTGATGAAAGAAATCACATTCTACGATCACAGGGATGGAGAGCACAAATCACACTTCCGTGGAATGATAACAAAGATCTTTTTTCAGGGAAAATCATTGACACTCTTCCAACACTTCATTATCCAACATACAAGTCTAGACAAAAGAAAAGCATAGAAGAATCAAAGAAGGTAAAAAATAATGAGACTTTAATGTCTAAGATATCATCAGATAATCCTCCAGAAATATTTGAGATGGCTTATGGTTCTCAAAAATATGCAAAATTTACTTGTAAAAAGGGACATAAATATCAAGCAATGTTAAATGAACAAATAAGGTTTGGCTGTCCTGTATGTTCTGGAAACAGTGTCATACCAGGAATAAATGATCTTAAGACTACAGATCCTAATATTGCAAAAGATTGGGACTATGAAAAATCATTTCCATATAGGCCAGAAGATTTTACAAGACAGTCTGATAGGATTGCTTCTTGGATCTGTCCTGTGTCAGGAGGAAAATGGGATTCAACTATTAATGGAAGAATGAGAAATCAGTCATCTCCTTTTGTAACTTCTCAAAAACTTCTTCCTGGATTCAATGATATTGCCACCAGATTTCCTGATCTAGTACCTATATATAGCAAAGACAACAAAATAGGATTAGATCAAATTAAAAGCACATCATATGAAGATACATTGATATGGGAGTGTCCAAAATGTGGAGGAAGATGGGAAAGAAAACTATCATCTATGGTAGAAAGACCAAGATGTTTAGTTTGTTCCAAAGAATATGGCTCTACATCAATAGGAGAAAGGGAGGTTCTAAAATACATTAGAACAATAGTAGAAGAAGATCATATCATTATTGCTAATGATAGAAGAACTATTAGCAAAGAACTAGATATCTACATACCTGAGCTTTCTATTGCTATAGAGTTCAATGGAATCTATTGGCATACTGAAAAACATGGAAAGGGAAGAAAATATCATTACAGCAAATGGAAAGAGTGCAAGGATAAAGGCATTCAACTCATCACCATCTGGGAAGATGAATGGAGGGACAAAAAAGACATTGTAAAATCTATGATTGCTCATAAACTTGGATCATCTCAAGATAAAAGAGTTTATGCTAGGAAGACAAAAATAGTATCTTTGAACTCATCTATTGCAAGGAAGTTTTTGGAAGAATATCACATACAAGGTTTTTCTTCTGGAAGCATATATATTGGTCTAGAAGATGATAAAGGAGAGATTGTTGCAGTTTCTTCTTGGAGAAAGAACAAGGATGTTCTTTACCTAGATAGATATGCCACCTCCTGCACTGTAGTAGGAGGGATGGGGAAACTTTTAAAAGCTGGAAAAGAGTTTTCTCAAGAGAATAAATGTTCTAAGATCGTTACTTTCTCAGATCATCAGGTTTCTAACGGTAGACTTTATAAGAATCTAGGATTTGAAGAAGACAAAGAGATACCACCTGATTATAGATATTTTTCTGAAGGGAAAAGAAAGCATAAATTTGGATATAGATTAAAAAGATTCAAAAACGACCCCTCTCTAATATATCAACCTGGTTTAACTGAAAGGGAACTAGCAGAGTTAAATGGTCTAGAGCGTATTTGGGATTGTGGAAAGACTAGATGGGTAATGGAGGTATCCTGATAAGACATGTGCTAAAAAGAGAGTGTCAATAAAAAGCTGAAGAGATCTTTCTCTTCAGCTTTTTCTATGATGTGAGACTTAACTAATCATCCATCATTGGACTCTTTTGCATTCTCCTTCAAATCCTCAGCACGCTCCTTAATGGAAGCAATAATCTCTTCAGAGTTGAATGGCTTACTGCATACAGTGTTAACTTTGTGATATATGACGTATAGCACATTTTTATTGTGTGTGAATCTTTTTCCTATTCATCCATACAAGAAACCTTTTTTACAAGAGAGGAAAAACCAATGAGAAAAAAGTTCCACAGTGTGATATTATCATGCATCACTGCAGGAGTAGCTTTAGCAGGAAGCATGAGTACTGCTAGCGCTGTAGAAAATATAAATACAAAAAATGAACAAGAAGTGAAAATATCCAAAGAATCTAAGCAGGAAAAATCAGAGTCTTTGATGCAAGAATCTAACTCCCGCATGAAGGAATGGACTGATAATCTCAATCTCTCAGATAAATGTCCTGCAAATGTTACACTGTATATTCCCCCATCAGGAACTTCTAGCAACTTTTCTTCTGGTCTTGTTCCTCATCTAGGAGGAATCCATCAAAGTGTAACAATGACTGATTATCCTAAGAATGTAGTTATCAGTCTTCCTTATAATGCTATGTGGACTACAGGACTATTTACCTATAATGAGTCCAGAAATTCTGGAATTTCCAATGCAAAAACATCCTTAAAATCTATTCATAGCCAATGTCCTGGGTCTAAGATTCACATTTATGGATATTCTGAAGGCGCTGATGTAGGAGCACACATAGTCAATTCTATCTCTCAAGGAAAGGGTCCTATTCCTAAGCAAACCCTTGGTTCTGCAGTTTTTCAAGGAAACCCGGTAAGGAATACAAAAGGGACACACTCTGCAGGAACAGCAGGTCCTGGAAAAGGGCTTTTCACTCCTGTGGATTATGGAGATCAAGCAGGAAAAGTAATGGAAATGTGCAATCTCAATGATGTGGTGTGCAATACTAGCTCTATAGCACCCAACCTTTACTACCTTTATGAGGATGCTATTAGCAATTCAGCACCACTAAGAGGAAAATATGACATAAAAACACTATTGCAGCGTGTCACCCCTAAAACTGCTATGCGTGCAGGATTGGAAATGCCCAATGCTTTAATGGGTTGGTATAGGCATTCTACTGATTATTATCTCTGGACTCCTTGGGTAAGAAATCAAGGGGAAAGATTCATTAAATCTCACTATGCATAAGAATATAAAAAAAATATACAAAAAGAGCATGGCAAAAGTGTCATGCTCTTTTTGTATGGCGGAGGATATGGGATTTGAACCCATGTTGCCTTTCTCAAGGCAAACTCCCTTAGCAGGGGAGCGCTTTCGGCCACTCAGCCAATCCTCCATGGTCAAACTACATAGATAACCTCTGTGTGTTTGACTTCTATGATAATAGCATGGAGGTATAAAAGTTGCAAATTGTGCTTTTGTACTCTTTTAATGTTTCTTTCTTATTGTTATTTAGGTAAAGAAATATTATTTATTTGCCTATTGTTGAAAGAGTGTGGAAAATGGCTGGAACAGTAAAGGGGTCACCTGATGGTCCAAAATATATCTATGGAAAGAAGAACATAAACTATCAAGGAGCACGAAGAGCTTCTGGAAGTGCTATTAGTGGCAGTGAAGATTCTGTGAGATCTGACTTTTCTTCTTCTGAACCTTATGACTTTGATGATGAAAAGGTATCTGTTGAGGATGCTGATCTAGATACTCCACTAAAAGATATTGACTTTGAAGATTATGAAGGCAGTGACTTTGGTGAACCTTATCTTATTAACTCAGAACAGGGACACAATGTGTATATTCAAAGCTATGGTGACAATGATGTCACCATGACTTATGAGTTTGAAGATAACCCACGCAACACTATCCTCTCTTTGCTTGATGGTGGAGTAGATGAAGTTGAAGAGTTAGAATATGATCCCTTTGGAAGTGATGAAGACATAGTATCTGATGAATACTATGAAGCATATGATGATGCTCTTCAGTCTTTTGCACAAAAAGAGGGATTGTCACTGGATCAAGAAATCTTAGAAAATGACTATGGAAGATTGTCTTTTTACCATAGTGCTGATCCAGAAGAAGATCCTGATTACACCGTAGAAAATCTTCATGACAACTTCAACGGAGCTTATAATGCTTTTACCTACAGGTTGCCTGATTCTTTCCGCAGTGATTTTGAACATGCACTTAAGGAAAAGGGTATCTCTACTCATGATCTAGCTGATAAGGTAGAAGCTATAAGGAAACAGGCAGAAGAAGATGAGGATTTAGACTACATTTAATACTTATGTCTCAAAAAAATAAAACACTCTTGGAGTTCTTCCAGGGGTGTTTTTTATTTAATACTTGACAGGGGTATATTCCTGGCATAATATAAAAACAAACATGAAAACCAGTCATTAGTAAAAAGGAGAATCATACAATGTCTAGAAAGTATCTTGAAAAAGCAGGAGTGGAAATTGACACCACTATTGATCCTTTAGGTTCATCACAGAATGACAAGCGCTCTGCACAATGGAGTGAAGAAATTGATCTTTATGGATTCTCTTCTCCTGAATTGTGGAATCTTGATAGGACAATGCTGTATAAGCTTTATGAGCGTCTATGCATGTGGCAAGAATATGGACTGTCTGGTGAAGAAGATCGTATTGTCATTGAAGGGCGTGATGCAACCCTTGAGCATTGGGTGAATGAAATCATGAAAATGTGTCAAGATATTTTCAATCAAGACAATGATGTTTTTGACTCTGCACAATCTGCACACACTTCCCGAAAAGTATGGAATATGTGGGCTGAAATCTCCCCTATGATGTGGGTGTAGAAAGTGAACAAAAGCAATAAAGAAGAAAACAAGTATCTGTGGGCTGTTTTCTTGTTAAGTATTGTTTTCTCAGTATTGTTTATTTTCTTCTTCCCTTCTTTTATTATTTGATACGGAAAAACACTATGTGCTAATATGTATTTATACATAAAGAGAAAAGAAAAATCTTTTCTCAATCAAGGAGAGAGGAAATATCAATGAGCATTGAAAATAATATCTATGAAGCACTAAATGACCATGACAATGTTATTGTCACTGGAGCAAATCAGGGTAGGATTCTAGAGGTTGTAGAAAAGATGACAGGTGAGATTGGGAAAACCTTGTCTACTGGTGCAGTTTCTTATAACTTCCACAATAAGAAGGTATATGTAGGTGATATGCCATTTCACCCCAGTCTTGGTGATGCTGCTCGCATTACTGTATAAGCATTGATACATAAAAGGAGAATCATGAAAAATAATAATGAGAAAACATATAATGATACATATGATTCATTAGAACATGAAGAAAACAGCAACAGTTCTTCTGCTGATTTTCATGAAGGAGGGGTGAAAGAAGCGCTAAAAGACTGGATTTCATCCCCTCTTGATTACACAGGAAAGACTAAAAGGAAGCCTTTTTGGATTGTTCAACTATTCTTATTCATCATCAATATAGTGGCTCTTATCCCATTGATGTATTATTCCATGATTCCATCTTCAGGAACTCATTTTGATAGGATTATGGTTGCAGTATGGCTTATTTTCTTTGCTGTTAACATCATTCTTCTTTTTGTTAATATCCCCTTGACAGTAAGAAGAGTCAGAGATACTGGAATAACTCCATTTGCTGTTCTGCTTATTCTTATTCCTTCTCTTGGGCACATTATTGTTCTTATCCTCTGTGCTCTTCCTACAGATATGGTAAAAAATAACCATTCTTGATATAGTTGTTGGTATCAGAAAAGTGAAAAACTTTTTCTGAAAAGAGACAACCTATAAAGAAGGCAAGGAGGTTGATACAAAGTATCACCTTCTTGCCTTTTGTGCTATTTATCAAAAGAAAAAGAGGGTTTATTTATTTGATAAAATATATGATTTTTGTCATATGAAAACAAACTATAGAAAGTTAAATATTTTATGCGCATTGTAGTAGATACATCTTCACTTATTCATCAACCTGAACTTCTCAATGAATGTTACCCTGGAGATGACATCATCATTTCTGTTGTAGTCATTGCAGAGTTGGATGGAATGAAAAACTCCTCCTCTTCTAGAGGAGCTTCAGCACGTGAAATCTTAAGAATAATTGATGCTATGGAACATAGCATTGACAATGGTGTCCACTGTTATTCTCGCCCTTGTGGTGGAAATATTATTGTTTCTCACAACAGTTATCCTCTTCCAGGAGATATTAAAGAATCCAATGACAACACTATCATTGGAGTTGCCCTGCAAGAAATGGATAAAAATGATGACAATGATGTGATTCTTCTTACTCAAGATAGAGCTATGTCTATCATTGCAGAATCATTAGGTGTTGCCACAAGAAGACATGAAAGCACTAAAAAAGTACATACAGGAGAAATCTCCATTATAGAAGGTCCAGAAGGATCTGTAGGAGATATGTACTCACAAGGATATACATATATTCCTGATCATAATCTGGAAGTAAACTCTGGTGTTATTATCAAAGAAGGAAATATTTCTGCATTAGGTATTGTAGAAAATGATTTTTCTATCAAGAATGTAAGGGAAAATATCAATCCATGTGGCATCAATCCTGTGGGTGCAGAACAAAAGATTGCAGTAGATCTTCTTTACGGGGGACACTGTGGAGTGATAGAAGAAGAATTCCTAGGAGCACTATCAGGAAGAAGCGGCAGCGGAAAAACAACCCTTGCCATTGCTGCAGGATTGCAAGCTGTTAAAGATGGGTATTATGACAGAGTAATGGTGTTTCGTCCATCAGAGCCAGTGGGAAGAGATCTTGGTTTTCTCCCTGGAAGCATTGATGAAAAGATGGAACCATGGAAACAAGCTATTTATGATGTGACCAGAACATTGAATCTTTCTGATGGAGTGTCTATTAGAGATGATGACAATGGTCTCTTTTCTGTTGTTCCATTGGAAGATGTTTTATCCATAGAAAATATTAACTTTGTCAGAGGAAGAACTTTTACTAAAACATTTGTTATTGTTGATGAAGCACAAAATCTAGGAGTAACAGAGTTGAGAACTCTAGCTTCTAGATGTGGTCAAGGAAGTGCTTTTATATGCACCTTTGATCCTAGCCAAATTGATAATGCTTATCTCAAGGAAGGGAGAGCAGAAGGAGTAGAAAGATTCCTAAGTAATGTTGTAGGAAACTCCTCAGTGTGGCATATACAGCTTCAGAAGCCTGTAAGAGGTGGAGTTAGCGCCATTGTAGAGTAAGTTATACATAATGGATAAAGACCCTGCAGAATAGATTTTAGCAGGGTCTTTATCTATGATATAGACTTTTATTTTTTCTGATCTATAATGAGAAAGATAGTATATATCATATTCATATGAAAAGAAAAGGAGAATGATAGTGGTAGGTAAATCACAATCTGTTAAAAATCCAGTAGATAATGGAAACAAAAACTTTTTCATTATCTTAGGTATCATTGTTGCTGTTTTGGCATTGGCCATTGGTGTTACTGTTGTTTATCAACAAAAAACATCATCAGCATGGAAGGTCTCCAGTGAAAAAGCTCCAGATAATCTCAGTGTTTCTTCTGCTGCTGAGGGAAATGGACAAGGGCAATATATTACTTTTTCTACCAAGGATGATGTAGATAGCATTGTATCAGTTTTTACTGATGCTCAATGTCCAGTTTGCCACCAGTTTGAAGAAGAAAATGGCAAGGATATGGATGAACTGGTCAAAAAAGGTGATGCTGCATTAAGGGTACATATGATGTCATTTTTGGATGAAAAGCACAATAATCACTACTCTAATCTAGTATCACAAACTCTAGGTATCCTTGCTAATGAAGACTCTCCAGAAGTTGCTTGGAAATACTACAACTCCATTTGGGAGAATAAAGAAGATGATTCTCTAACAGCAGATGGTATGGCTGATGTTGTTCGCAAGATGGGAGCAAGCCAAGAAACTGCTGATAAAGTATCTAAGATTGATATGAAAGCTGAAGATAATGTTAATAAATCAAATATTGAAGCTCTGGAACAGTCTGTAGGAAGTGTTGGAACACCTACTGTCTTTATCAATGGCATTGCACAAGATAATGCTGTGCAGCCAAACTTCTTCAAAGAAATCCTTGAAAAAGGAACCCCTGAAGGAGCAGAAGTCAAAGATGGTGTAAATACTAAAGATCTTCTTAAGATCACAGCTGATCAAGGAGGAGAAGCAACACAAGATCAATAAATCAATAGAATAATAAATCCCCTCTGAAACATAATGTCAGAGGGGATTTTCTTTATTTTTAAAATATCTTATGCAACTCTTCTAATGGCTTCTACTGGCATCATATTCATAGGAGATACTTTCACTACTTCTCCTGTTTGAGGAGCATGAATGACATTTCCATCTCCAACATAAATGGCAACGTGCCCTGTTCCATTATAGAATACTAGATCGCCAGGCTGTATTTGAGCCATAGGGACAGCGGTTCCAGTTGATACCTGACTGTAGGTAACCCTAGGTATTGACACTCCTGCTTGTGCATATACACCTTGTGTAAGCCCTGAGCAATCAAGGCCTCCATCAGCTGTGTTAGGAGTGGACATAGTTGTTCCTCCCCATACATAAGGAGTTCCTAGTTGCTCATAGGCATGTTTTACTGCTTCTTTTGCAGCCTGTGATGCATCACCAAGATTGAGTGAGGAAAGATCAACAGAAGATCCCTCATCTACACCTTCTGCACCAGAAGTTTCATCATCAACATATCCATCCCATTCTGGTGGATAAACAAGCTCTTCTTCTGGCTTTGGTTCTGGAGTAGGCTTTACTGTAACAGTGACTGTGGTCTTTTTCTTTTTCCCTCTTGTGGTTGTTGTGGTAGTGGTTTTTCTGCTAGGAGAAGAGGATTGTGAAGATGAAGTTTTATCTTCTGATGCAGGAGAGTCTTCTTTATTATCTTCTCCTACTTTTTTATTGAGTCTATTTTTAAAAATGTCATCTCTTACTTTTTGATTAAGAGGTGTAAATCTAAAAGATACACTTTTATCATCTTCATCACCAGGAGAGGGTGTTTTAGTGGGAAGAGGGGCAGGGCTTTCTAACGTAGAATCTTCTGCAGTCTGAGCATATGCAATAGTAGGCGTGGTGGTAAATCCAGCTACAACAAGTGCCAGTGATACTACTCTTCTACGGTTTTTCTTTGTTTTATAATCCTTCTTGGACATGTTTCTCCTATCAAAAGGGACACAGATTTCTATCACAACATAATCATTAATACAGGATAGCACAACCTGGAAACATAAAGAAAAGACTGCATGATACATACCAAAGATATGCTCAAAATAGTATCCAAAATCACATATAATAAATATGTGATTTAAATAACGCTGATAGCAGAAAGGAGCTAAGATCTATACAGCAATAGATACAAAAATCATGCAGTCTTAAAAAAGCACAAAGAAAACGAGGGAGGAGGTGGGTGAAACCCCGCTCTCTTTGTGCTAATAACACTATAGCAAAGAGGTATTTATATATGCAAAAGCGCTCTTTGAAAATGACACAATCACCTAAAATAACCCTCTTTTGATAATGAACATAATGCTATGCTAGGATACAATCATTCCCTAATGCATAAGCGTTATGTTCTTATGCATAAAGGAAGAACGTTCAAAGAAAACCAGTCTGGAAAAGAAAAGAGTAAGAAGATATGAGCTTTAATGCACAAGAATACAATGAAAATATCTCTCAGAAGTCTCAGGAGAATGCAGAACTCAAAAGTATTCGCCTAGATATTCCACAGTATGTCTATGACATCATTGAAGAGTCTGCACAAGAATGGGATACTCACAAGACCAATGCAATCATCCGTCTTGTGCGATCAGGTGATTTCCTCCGCGCTGTTGTCAACAGTGGTTCTGAAATCATTGTCCGTGATGAAGATGGTAGCGAGACTCTTATCAATTTGGACTAAGAGACTTTTTCACAAAAGGGGTATGCCTTGGTATTAAAAGGTATGCCCCTTTTCTTGATTCTATTTAATGATCAAAGTATAATCATATTTGCAAAATAAAAAAATATATGAAGGAGTATAATAATGACAAATCCTATCAAGCAATCTGTTACTATTAACAATGAAAAATACTCACTAGATGAAAATGAAGTTCCTATGTGGTATGTGTTTACAACCACCATTGATCTAGATGAAAACATTGAAGCAATCACCATTGTCATTGGTCCTTCTACTGAAGGAACAAAAGCTGTGGTAGATTACATGAACAATGAAGTAAAGGGGTATGATAACCCAGTGGAATACCGTGGAGGTTTTGATCATGAACCTTCAGAAGAAGAGCTTGCACAGTTTGCACCAGAGGGATATGAAAATGTAGAAGAAATGTAGATGAGAACATCTACAATTGATTAAACACCACAGGAAAATCCTGTGGTGTTTTGTTTTTGTGCAAAAAGTATCCCCAACGGGATTTGAACCCGTGTTACCAGCGTGAAAGGCTAGTGTCCTAACCAAACTAGACGATAGGGATGTAATAAAAGATGCAACTATCATGTGGATAGAATGCACCTTGGAGGGAATGACGGGAATCGAACCCGCATCATCAGTTTGGAAGACTGAGGTGTTAACCATTACACCACATTCCCATGGTGGAGCCAGTGGGATAGTACCACATCTCTCTGCTGCCAAGCAAAGCGCTCTGATAAATCTTCTAGTTCTATTCACATTGGCTAGATGCTTTCAATATCTAGAAGTTCTATGAAAATAGAATGTTGCGAACATTCCATAGATCATAGACTTAAGCTACAGCCCCGTGCATTTAGTGAGATTTGAACTCACATTCACCATCTTTTTCAAGATAGCTGCGTACCTATTGCATATAAATGCTTTGTTAACAGCACCTCTGTGCGCTGTTGATAACTACTATACATGATAAATAAAAACAACGCAAATTTATATTCTCACCTGGATTTTTGCTACAAAACAAGAAACGCTTTTAATAATCTTGAAAAACAATTTGACAGCGTTTTGTCTCCAGTGTTAAAGTATAGATACACAGCAAGAAAGGAAACTTTCATATGTTGTGTTTTGCCCTTATAGCTCAGTCGGTTAGAGCTGCGAACTCATAATTCGTCGGTCACAGGTTCGAGTCCTGTTGGGGGCACATTTTTACCCCTTAATTTTCCAATCAACTAACATGGGGACAATAACAGTGGTTTTCTCACCTTAGGTTTTCATGAAAAACTCCTCTTTTCTAGATAAGAAAAGAGGAGAAAAAACAATATAATATCTATTTTTTGTTTTTCACATAGCGATCATACATTACAATAGCTGCAGCATCAGCGGCATTGTATGACCATGGTTTTTCCGCTGGAACCACCAATGTTTTATCTACCATATTAAGAACTTCTTCAGAGATACCTTTATCTTCTGAACCAATGATATAAAGAGCATCCTTTGGATGATCAAATGTAGATACATCTTGTGCTTTGTCATCTAGCTCTACTGCTAGAACAGCATCACCATTATTCTGATATTGTTTAATCAACTGAATGTCATCTTCAATAAACTCTCCAATGCGTAGGAAAGACTTTGCAGTATCTGTTGCCCCTACTCGCTTTCCTGTACGCCCATATTGGGAGATGTATAGTTTTTCAAATCCTAACAACTCAGCATTGCGAGCCATGGTTCCAATATTGACAGAAAACTTTGGGTTGATAAATAGCAATGATGCAGACATGATATATTTCCTTTCTATACTGATATTTTATTAAGATGGTATTTTACTCTTCAAAAAAGTAAGAAGTCAAGTTATAGCAGTGGTTTTGCTTGATTCAATATAGGATGATATTATTCTATATAGCAGAAAGGGAAAAATATTTTTCTCATATGCTAAAAAATGTTTATCAAAAAGAAGAATCCATCATTGTGTAAAGGAGGGACATGAGTTGACGGGAGTGACTAAAACTACACGTTATAAAAATATGATGGCTTTATTGCGTCAATGTGGTTTTGTCTCACGTTCTCGAAGATTACATGTCATGTCAAAGATCCTTGGCAAGGATGTTGAAACATTTACCTCTTTAACGGAAAATGATGTAGAACATGCAGTGCAAGTTCTTAGCTCATGGAGAATGCTGCAGAATGAGCGCTTTGAGTCTGGGATTCTTCTTGAAGAGTCATTATTGTATGTCAAACAGGCATGCGATACTACAATGCTTACAGTATCAGACAATGATGTTTTGCCAGATGAAACATCAAGAAGAAAGATGAGGGACTTTATCATGTCAAACAAGAAAAACTTTACCACACCAGATAAAGATGAAATTAGCTCAAAACTAAGCGCTTTTGCTAGTAAGAAGTCAGGAGATATTGATGTAGTAAACGTTGATGCATCATTGGGAAGAAGAACTTCTGATGAGGTTATTCCAGCCCCTACTGTATCTCTAGGTCTTGCTATGGGTGTAGGTGGATTCCCTCGTGGATCTATCATGCATGTTTATGGTGAGAAGCACTCTGGTAAAACTTTGCTTTCTTCACACTTTATTGCTGAAGCACAAAGATGTGGCATTCCAACCATTTTGATTGATATGGAGGCCGCTGCTGATGGTGCATTCCTAGCTTCTGCAGGTGTAGATGTTGATGAACTTAACATTGTAGTTCCTCATGATTTGGAAACAATGGCTGAACTTTTGCGAGATCTTTCTGACTCTGGTGCATTTATTGTTATTGACTCTATTGCGGCTGCTGAATCACGCCGTGAGTTTGAAAGAAACCTCACTAAAGAGTCTCCTAGGGTAGGTGGCAATGCTATGCTATGGAAAACAGTTCTCAACTTGTTTAGACCAGGTGCTAAGCAGCATGGTACTTCTTTGATGCTCATTAACCAGGTTCGCGCCAATATGAATGCAGGTATGATGGGAAATCCTCTTAAGGCTTATGGTACAGAAGCTATTCAGCATGCTTCTGATATTTCTATCCGTGTGTCTTCTGTCACAGAAAAAAATAACACTTTGAAAAATCGTGGATATAAAAACTCTAAGTTCAAATTCCAGAAAAACCGCAATTCTGGTCAGCTAGATACTTTTGAAGTGTGCTTTAAACCTGGTCGCCCATATGATCGCTCCATTGATGTTGTGCGTACATGTGGGCAAAACATTGAGCCTAATAACCCTGTGACATACGGAGAACTAAGCGGAAACGCCTTGGCAGCAGATTCATTCTTCAATGATCAAACTGGAAAGATTGAAAGCAAGAAGAATAGATTTGCCATTTCTATTGATCCTTATATGATGGCTGCTATTCAACTTGATGATCCTGAGTTTGCAGAAGTTGATATCACCCCTGCAGAAGACTATGATGGTGTGTGGGATTCTGATAACCCTGCACCAGATATTGATGTCAATGGTCCATTGTCAGGATTTACACTTCCTGGTGTAGGTGAAGTCAATGCCATGAAATGGCTCAAAAAGCACCCTAGCGCACGAGATCTAATCGCAGAAAGAATGCTTAATGGACTTAACAGGAAAAATGATTACATTCAAGAGCTATAAGAAGCTAGGTTCTATCTTCTTGTGCAGTATGCTTCTTTCTGCATGCTCACAAGAAGATCCACCCTTGGGATCAGATCAAGTAAATGTCTCTGAGTCTGCAACTGAGCAAAGCAAAGATGAGGGCAACTCAGTTCCAGATGCTCCTCAACTTGCTGGGGAAAGAATGGAAAACTTTACAGTTGATCAGAAAGTTGCTAAAAAGCTTCATGATGCCAAAGGATCAGTTGCTGATGATTGGTATTTAGAGCAACTTGATAACGCCAAAGTAAAAATAGATCCTTCTATCTCATTTATAGTGCGTGATAGGATTTGTGAAAGCATTAAAGATGAATCTAATATTCATAGTGTTACAAGCAATGTTTTATCACCTTACCACTTGACAGGGAAGCAACAAGGGGTTATTATTGCATCATCAATGCTTTCACAATGTCCTAAAGAGAAACTTTCCGTTCCCTCTGGATCATTGGACAAAATTGAGCATTAAAATCAAAGAAAATGATAAAAGGAGATAAGAACTATGGCTACTATGTCTAAGACAAAAATCAACGCATTTGTTGATTCCATCCTCAACAACAGAGACACCTTTGATGCAGAAAAGCGTGTCAAAGCAAAGAGTGTTTTGCGAAGCATCCCTCTAGATAAAAAAGATTCAGATAAGCTCATTGATATTCAAGATGTTGATTTCTCTCCTATTGCTAAAGAGAAGCAAGAACAGCGTTTTGAAGATGTTCAAACTGCTTTGGAAGATGCTGTAGAGCAAGGAGTGGAAACACTTGATGATTTCACTTCCTGGCTAGGAATGAATGAAGAAAACGATCCTAATAAGATTATGGATTTTGCTCATGCCTATGTACGACTAGGCAAGAGGAAGAATCCATCTTCTATGAGTGGATTTATCTCTTAATAAAACACATCTTTTTCACCCTCTTGCTACGAATTTGCAAGAGGGTGTTTTTTATCCCTCTTGACAAGAATAAATGAAATAGGTATCCTTGTATATAAAAGAAAGAAGTACATTATAAAAATGATAACAAGGAGAATCAATAAACATCATGGCATACAAGTTTGATAGTGACTTTGGTGAAACAAGGCAAATGCCTTATGTTGAACCACAAAATAGCACTTCATACAATCAGTGGAATGATTTTGGTAAAGAATATACCTCTGATAACAATGCTCATGACTATGAGGGTGCTGAAACCTGGAAGTATGGAGAGGGTGAATATGACTATATTGCCAATGAGCCAGGATATGGTGATGATGGCTATGAAACCATTTTCTCTTCTCAAAGACCACCATGGGTTCATTATTTTGTAATTGACAATATAAAATATGTCATTGCCATGGTTGTTTTTTATTTTCTTTTTACTTCCAAACTAGATTCTCTAGGTATTGTAGGAGTAGAATACACAGAAGTTAAAGGGGAAATGATAGCTTGTTTTGCTTTCCTATCCATTACTCTTTTTATTAAATCTTTGTGGAGGCTTAATAAAATGCGTTAAAAATAATACACCTCTTTGTTTATCCCTGTTGCTTATTCCTTGTGAGCAGCAGGGATTTGTTTAGGCAAGAATATAGCATGTAAGCTAATATAGTCTAAGAACAACTTTTACAATGTCAACAAGAGAGAACTACCTATGTCAGATAAAGATAAATTTGAACCTGGTCTTTCTGATAACTCACCAGGAAATGAAAATAACAATGAAGGCAATGATCTTCCAGAGGGTATGGATTCCATTGATGCAGATAGCATTATTGGTGATTTTTCTCCAGAGGGGGACACAAATGATGAATCATCTGTTCTAGATAGTGATAATGTCTCAGAAGATGACTTTTCTTATTCTGATTCCTCAGAAAATAATTCTGATGATTTAGAAGACGAAAATCACAAGGAGAACAATGAAGAGAATGAAGAAGACTATCCTTCTTGGGATGACAACTTTTCATCAGACTTTAATGATGATTCTGTCTATGGAGATCCAGACAATGTAGCTTTAAATTCTGAAGATGATGTCTTTAACAATGATGATGGTCTTCCATCTTATGCTCCTGGTGGACCCATGCTTTTTGAAGAAGGAGAGTATAATGATTCAGGAGAAGATGAAGAGAAAAATGGATCTAATATTTTATTTTGGTCACTAGTAGCTTTAAGTGTAATAGCTGCAATACTACTTGCTACATGGGGAGCATTATGGGCTAATACTGGGGAAGCAAATCCTGTATCAGCTATACAGGGAAGCACATCTGAAGAAGCTTCCTCTACTGAAGATAAACCCTCTTCTCCAGAACAAAGTATAGACGAAGAGGGAGGAGAATCAGGTGATCAAGATAGAATTTCTGAACTTGAGTCTTCTCTTACAGCAGCACTAGATGATGCTCAATCAGCTCATGATGAAAATGATCAACTTAAGAGTGCAGTTGATGATAAGCCTGGCATGCACACTATGACCACTACTAGAACCAGAACAGTTACTAGCAATGGAAAAGATTCCACTAAGACAAAAACTGTTACATCCAATAGAACAAATACCACAACCAAAACTGTAAAGACTACTGATACTAAGAAAGTAACACGTACATCTACTGTAAAGATGGCACCTTCTACCACTACTAAAACTATTACACGACCTTCTACTGTTAAGGTTCCAGGACCAGAAAGAACCAAGACGAAGACTGTTCCTTCTGGACGTGTTACAGTAACAACCACTGTTGTTGAAAGGTGGGGTTAAATATGACATCTTCTAAAAAAGTATTTGTTGTATATGGGTTGAGACTCAATGACAATCCAGCAGATGGAAAAGAACCTATGATGGAAACAGAAATCATTGGAATGTTCCCCACTTTTGCTGATGCAAGCATGTGTAGAGATGTTTATGCAGATCTTGACACAACTATGGAAGCTATAGATATTACAACATGTGAAAGCTATCAAGAAGTTCCTGATTATGACATTATGCTTCACATTGAAGTATCACCTAATAAAGATGTCATAGAAATCAATAGTATGTGTGTGGGAGAAGATTCTGAACCCTGGATAAGGGAAACATCTACACATTGCGAAGCTTTGGCTGTTCCTGAAGATATGGATTATATTGTAGACTACATGAAAAAATGGTGTGATATAAACCACAATATTTCACCTACAGTGGTAAATAATGTCTCACCTATGGCCAAAGAATTGATAGGAAGCTAAAGATACATACATTGACTCTTGTTGATTATAAAAATGCAGTTGTTATTAGGACAACTGCATTTTTTGCATAATTATTTCCTGCAACCAATATTGTTTCAACATCATGACTGTGATATGATAAAGGGGATATCAAATCAATAAAAAACATATTTACATACAAAACAAATATTGAAAAAGAGGAGAAGGAATGAAGGAAATCACCAAAGAATATGCAGAAAAATGGATTAGCCCGTTATCTTTTTCTGAATTTTCCCAAGGAGAATACAAAAACAAAGGATTAATTTTCTCTGTAGCTGGAATCTCCTTTGTAAAAAATGTTGAAAAGAAAATCTCTTATATTAAAGAAGGGGACACTGTACTTTTTGAAAAAGTTGATGATAATGAATTTGATGACAATGCAGTAAGAATTGTCATTGTAGCAAATACACCCAAGGGGAAAAGGAAGATTCCTATGGGGTGGATGCCTAAGAAAATAAACAAAAATTACCGCTCAGAGACAAGCAAAGGAAAAACATTTTTTGCTGAAGTGTTTAGCGTTTTTGATGGTGACACAGATATAAAAGGAAAAACTAAGCTAAATCCAGGTATCAAAATCGAAGTTTTTGATTTTGAGGAGAAAGAAAGAAAAAGTTTAGATGATTTTGCTGAATTCATCCCAGATGATGAGAACCCTCCATTCTAAATTTACCTACCTCTGCTTAAGGTAATAAAATCTTCACAGCCGTTTATTCCCCTTTGCTATTGTTATAAATCTGTAAATACTTATCTTCATTATTCTATGCAAAAAGTGTTAATAACACTTGTGAAATAGCAGGGAGCCTAATTTTCAATGGGAACAAAACGCGGATTTGACACTGGTCGATTTGACACCCTTAACAGAAGGATTAAAGAAAGTGGGAAGAAAAGAAATTCCCGAGCAAAAAATATAAGAACAACAAAGCAAGCTTTAGATGATTTTCACCAAATAGCTACAGAATTTAACAATGAAGTGGAAGACTCTGTAGAAAATGGAATAAACAAAAACTTGAAAAGTGCTGAGGAATCAGCTCAAAGAGCTGCTTATCTTTATGGTCTTTACAGAAAATGGTCAGATGAAATACTCAATATTGATCAAGAAGATGGTGAAGAAAAATACTCTCAATTCAGAAGAGAATATGGTTTAGGAAATGGGCAAAGAATAAAAGTAAATCCTAAAAAAATATATGAAAACGTAGATAACGAAAGCATCCATCAAGCTTATGAAGCTGCCTATGATGTTTTATCTTCTAAGTATTCAGATAGGTTCACAGAAGAAGAGTTGAATTCTTATAAAGAAAAAGTGGACTCATACCAAAAAGGTGAAGACCCTTTTCAAAATTCTGAAAAACACTCTGAACACCATCAAGATGATGAAGGAAGGTACTATGAGTCTTCCAATTATGAAGAAAAATATCATAGTGATGAAAATGGCAACCACAGTAGAACCAGTGCAAGCGGAAACAACTTGTATTCTAAGTTTTCACAATCAAGTTCTGCCAGATATAGAGCAGCTCACAATGAAGAAACAGGAGGGGGGTTTTTTGGAGGAAATGGAGGTTTTCCTCCTAGGGGAAGTGGTAGAAAAATGAATGGGATGAGAGGAAATGGCGGCGGTATTTTTGGATTGGTAGAAAATGTATCAGGTCTAGGGAATCATGGATCTTTTAGAGTCACATGGAGACCAAGGATAGGACCTCTAGTGATGAATATGGGAAGAAAAGGACCTTCTAGTGTCTCTGCTGATTTAGGTCCTTTGCGGTATATGGTGTGGCAAAGAAATAGAGGAATAGGAGCATGGTTTAGCTCCTTTGATCTTCCTTCAATCCTAAGCTTTAGAGGAAAAGGAAGATAGAAAATTATATTTTTCAAAAAACCCTTGTTTACATGCTGTTTTGCAATATAACAAAGGATTTTATGATTTGCTATCATTAACTGTGTTGCAAAGCACTAGTGCGTGGTAAGAGTACCACTCACATGCATGCACATATTATAAGATCTTAAATGATGAGCATGAACAATGCCCTTGTATAAGGCTCATTTTTCTTTTACAAATGGACTGACACAAGGGCGGAAGGTGAAAATAAATATGAAGATTACCACACGCAAAGCTTCCACACTTGCTATTGCACTTGCAATCCCAGCAACTTCTTTTGCAGGAGGTGCTGCTGCTTTTGCTGCAGATGATGCACCTAACAAAGAGGTTACCGTTGATGTAAACCTTGGATCTGATGCTGCTGACAGTGAAGTAAAGCTTCTTGCAGGTGATGAGGAAGTTGGAACTGAAACTGCAGATGAAGATGGAAAGGTTTCCTTCTCTTATGATTCTGAGGGTGCAGAGACACTTAAGGTTGAAGTAGAAGGAGAGACAGTCACTCTTACTGATGCTAAGTGTACAGGTGTAAAGGAATCCACCCAGGGCGGTTCTGAGGACACCACTGGAGATAACATAAGCAGTGGGGACACAGCATCTGGAACTGACACTGATACAACAGACAACAGTGGCAGCACTGCAGGAAAGACCTCTACTGCACCAACTGCTTCTACTCCTGGATCTACCTCCACCACACCAACCTCCTCTGATTCTGAGAAGCCAAGCGCTTCTGACTCAGAAAAGCCAAGTGCTTCTAAATCTACAGATGCAAGTGCTTCTGATTCCGCAAAGCCAAGTGATTCAAAGAAGACAAGCACATCTGAATCAGAAAAGCCAAGTGCAAGTGCTTCTGATTCCGCAAAGCCAAGCGATGAAAAACCAGCAGGAAACACTGATGGCAGTGCAACCAATGTTGCAGAAGCTCTAAAGGATATTGAAAAGAACACTGACAAGAACGTAGCTACCAACAAGGCAATCCATGGTGATGTCAAAGATGCTAAGAAGCTTTCTGCAGAGCTAAAGAAGCTAGAAAAAGCTGAAGGAATTGACAAGTCCAAAGTTGAAAAAACTGTCAATGGTCTCAATAATGCCATTGAAAAGCAAAAAGATGGAAAGGTTACAGTTCCTGCAGAACTTCAGGCAGGAGCTACCGATCTTTTGAAGACAGCCGTTGGAGTTTTGGCTCCACAATACTCTGGCATTGCTAACACTGCCATTGATGCTGCTTCTGGTCTTCTAGGTGGAAGTGGAGATGGTGGAAGCATCATTGACACTGCTAAGGGTGTACTAGGACTAGGTGGTAGTGATAGTGGATCTGATGTAGCAGGTGGAGACACTTCTGGAACAGATGCACCTGCTGGCGATACAGGAGTAGCACCAGATACCACTGGTGATACAGGTGTAACACCAGATACTGCTGGTGACGCTAACATTCCATCAAAGCCTGATAATGCAGACACACCTTCTACTGATACTGGTGCTGCTGTTTCCACCCCAGATACAGCAGAAGATACTTCCACCCCAGATACAGAAGAAACTCCTTCTACCCCATCTACTGAAGAAGTAGAACTCAACTCTAGTGTTGATGACATGTCCTTCACTGTTGATCTAGAAGAGGGTGTAGCTTCTGTTGACTGTGACGTAGACACTGAAGCTGCAGAAACTGATGATGAGGATGAAGCAACTTCTGAGACTTCCACCACACCATCTGAAACTCCAACCTCTGCTGCTCCAGCTGCAGCACCTTCTGTATCCACCCCAGGACCTAAGGTAAACACAGGTGGAGAAGTTGAAGGAACCTCCTTCTTTGCTAAAGTTAAAGCTCTATTTTAATATTTAGCAACCACTGATAAAAAAGCACTTGTGGATATCTTCCATAAGTGCTTTTTTATTGCTCTGTAATATATGGTTATACTTTTGGAGTTCCAGGAGTGTTTCTAACCACATTTACAGCCTTGTCAATTGAACCCATATCTGTTAGCTGATTACTAAGAAGCTCATCCATATAATGAACATCATCAAGATTCCTAGATTGAATGATAGTAGATACAATCCAATTAATGATTTGATCATCAATGATATCCGAAGATTCAATAAGAGAGTCAATCAGCTTGTCATGATTTTCCCTTACAGAAATAGGCATATCCTTTAAAGATGTATCTGGACTATATTTAAGATTTTCTTGAAGTTCAAGCAGATCATAAATATTTTGATAGGCAAGTGATCCCATATCAGTAGTAAATCTTTTCATATTTTCCCTTTCTTTTTTCTTATATATCAACCTCTTTTATATTGACAATCAGAAAATCGTTATTTACTGAAACTTGTTGCGAAGATAAGTGTCATTTGTATTGAAGTCATACTTATAACGTGCAACTACATACCATGTTCCATTAGAACCTCGTGCAATTCCTACACCCATCTGATTGGTTGCTGCTAGCATATTCTTTCGGTGACCAGGGCTTCCAGCCCAAGAATTTACTACCCCTTTAGCAGTAAGGTTAGGGTTGGTAGTAACATGGATATTTTCATAAAGACTGGAGTCAACATCGTGGATGTGAGGATCATGCTTGACCACTCCTGTTCTAGCCATTTCATCAGCCCATGCCTGTGCTCCATTCTGAATTTGGGAATTCTGGAAAGCCTTAATGATCACTGGATCTGGATCATTGTTGATTCGGAAGTTATTTGTTTCATTGACAATCTGAGATTTAACCTGATCTACATTCACCCGTGGGGATGGATTTGGATTAGGATTTGGGTTTGGAGAGGGGATGTTAGGAATGTTAGGGAGTGGAATGTTAGGAATATTAGGGCTTCCTAGATTTGGAAGAGAGCTTCCCAACAAGGAAGAGGAGCTTTCTAGCAAAGAGGAACTCATAGAGTCGTACTCTGCTGCCTGTGCTGCAGGGGCAAAGATACCCATAGACACAGCTACTGCACATGCAGATGTTGCAAACTTCTTACCAAATGTGATCTTCATTATTTTTCTCCTTTTCTATGAAGACTTAATGTATTTTATGATGTCTCAAGCATAAACCAGTTAATAATAAAATGTCAAGGATTTTTTAAAACTTTTTTAAATATATGCTTTGAAGTGCGTTTTTGATAAATGCAAAGACCTATCAACTGTTGATACAATCACATATGTGACTGAAATACTTGTGCTCATTTGTACAAGTTTTATGTCTTTACAAAGATTCATTTCAATATATGTTGAATTGAATAAAAAGCATAAGTTTCATGCAAGGAAATACTGATTTTGAAACGAGGGAAAATGAGTAAAACAATGACAAAGAGTGGTCTTCACAAGGCTTTTGCACTTGGCGGTGCATTTGCTATGTCTGCTGGTCTTGCTTCTATGGTAAGCGCACCAGAGGCCCAAGCTTATAACGGAAAAGAAGATCCTGGTACAGGAATTGTATGGGGAGTTGGACAGGACGGATCCTATATGGTTCCTCTGGTATCAGGTGGAGAGAAGCAGGGTTGGTGTATTGACCCTGGTGCTGCTTACCCTAAGCAAGGTTCTCCTGTCAAGTATGGAAAGCCAACCACTTGGGGCAAAGGAATGAGCGCATCTGATAAGAAGAAGATTGGTGTTGCTCTTATTATTGGTAAGGGAATTGAGAGTGGTCAAATTAACTCTCAAACCATTAAAGTTATTGACAGCATTAACGGAGCACTGAACTCTGCTCGTGGAGCAGCACAAAAAGCTCTTGACACCGCTAAGAGTTCTCCTCTTCCAGAGCCTGCAAAGGGAATGGCTGTTAAAGCTGCACAGGATGCTTTGAATAAAATTCCAAAGGGTGGAATCACCAAGGATGTTAATAAGCTAGCTGCTGGTGTTTCTGGCGTTGTCCACGATGTTGGACAAAGAAATGCTAATGACAGCAACACAACCAAGCCACCGTACACTAAACCATGGAATCCAGGTAGGATTACAGATCCAGAAGCTAGATTCGTTTACAATCTAATCTCTAAGTACTCCAACCTTATTCCAAATGCTGTTCTTCCTCAGGTATCATTCAGTGTTCGTGAGTCAGTAGATCATAGCCGCCAGCGCATGGTTCTTATGGATGATATTAAGATTGATTTCAATAGTGGAGGTTTTGACCTAAATCTACCACCTATTCCTAACACCCCAGGTAGGGAAGATGACAAGGCAACACCACCTACTAAGACAACAAACAAGCCTAGTACTACACCATCAACAACTACTCCTACTAGCTCAGAAACCACTGAGACACCATCCACTACTCCTGAGACAACATCAGAGACAACACCATCTACCACCTCTGAGACAACAACACCTTCTTCAACAACAACTCCTTCCAAAGAAAAGGAGAAGGATAAGCCAGAAATTCGTACATCAGCTGGTACTAAGTCCGAAAACGTTGTTGATCAAGGAAAGACCATCACTGACACTGTTACCTACAAGAACCTTGAGCCAGGTGAGACCTACAAGCTCACAGGTGAGACAGTGAACAAGGAAAACGGTGAAAAAGATGGAAACAAAGGTGAGATTGAATTCACACCTAAGACTGCTAATGGCAGAGTTGATGTTCCTATCAAACTAGATAAGGTTGAAGCTGATCAACTTGTTGTCTTTGAGTCATTGGCTATTAAGAAGAAAGACAAGTGGGACGAGGTAGCAACTCACGAAGATGTTGATGACCAAGCTCAAACAGTAGGAAGGATCCCACGCAATCCACAGATTGGAACATCTGCAGATTCCTCCACTGGAAACTTTATCCAGACTGGAACTACTGTCAATGACACTGTAAGATTCCAAGGTCTTACTCCAGGTAAGAACTACCGTCTAGAAGCAAGACTGATGTGTAAAGCAACTGGAGAAGATACAGGTGCTGTAGCAAACCATGAGTTCACACCTGATAAGGAAAATGGACAGACTGTTGTACAGGGAATCGAGGTTACTAACCCAGATTGCCTTGAGCAGGTTGTCTTTGAGAAGCTTTATGATGATAAGGGTCTTTTGGTAGCATCTCACGAGGATATCAATGATGCTGCACAAACCTTTGGTGGAGAACAGCCAGCAAAGAAAAAGAAGAAGACCCCAACTCCAGAAAAGCCTGCTCCTAAGCCACAACCTAAGCCAGAAGCCCCTATGGCTGTAGCTAATGCAGATGCTAATGCAGATTCTGCTCCAGCTCCAGCTCCTCTAGGTGCTGCTCCTGCATCCGGTGGCGGCGGAGGTGCTGGTGGAGCTGGCGGAGCTGGTGGTGGAGCACCACGCCAGGTCATTGGCAGTGTTCCTTCTGGTGATTACTCTGTAACTGGTTCTACACTATTTAACCGTTAGTATTTCTCACCCCTTGCATGGGAAAAACACCCTCTTAGTTTTAAGAAACTATGGGGGTGTTTTTCTTTGCTTGATTATATTTTAAGAATACTGATATGATATTTATGAAAAGATTTTATGTATAGAAAAGGAAAAGTGTTACAATGTCAAAGTTGCCAGAAATAAGTATTTCCTCAAGAGAATGTTTTCAGGATGCCACCCAAAGAGCTAACTCTCAAGGAAAAATGCTAGGAAGTTCTCACTTTGTTTATTCTCTATTAACTTATGCAGACAACTCTATGTTTGATCTTGTTAAACTTTTGGGTGCTGATCCTGAGCAGCTAACACCAGCTATTAAATCTCTTGAAATGCAAGAACCTGATATCAATAGAGCCACTGGTGAAAATAAAACTCCTGCTGTTTATGGTGCTTTGAGTTCATTGCAAAAAGTGATGAATAAAGTTGGGGATACTAAAGCAACTATGGAAGTTATTTTAGCTTCCTTTTGCAATGGGCAAGATGCTACTGCAAAAACTTTGGTAAGCTATGGTGTCAATGAATCAAAGATTGTAGAAGCAATCATTCATCTAAGAAACACTAGCTCTACTTCTAATCAAACCCAGGGTGTTGCAGAAACAAAAGTCCTTTCTAAATTTGGCGAAGATCTTACTGCTAAAGCTAGAGATGGAAAGATTGATCCTGTTATTGGTAGGGATTCTGAGACTAGAAGGGTAATGCAGATTCTTTCTAGGAGAACTAAGAATAACCCTGTTATTGTTGGTGAACCTGGTGTTGGCAAAGCACTATTTAATGACACTCTCATCCCTGTTGATGATGAAAGAGGATATGTGAAAATATCTGATATCAAGGTGGGTGATAATGGTTTTTCCAGACCAGGAAAATCCACCCGTGTTATAGGTGTATACCCCCAGGGAAAAAAAGAATCTTATAGAGTAATCTTCAATGATGGTTCTTCTACTATATGTTCTAAAGATCATTTATGGACAGGTTGGAGTCTGCAGGATTATCTTAATGGGAGAAAATCAGAAACTTTGTCTCTTGCGGATATTATGCATAAAATGAATATTAAAGAAAGAACAAATGTAGAGAAAAATTCTTCTTGGTTTATTCCTATTTCACATCCCGTTGATAGAAGTAGAAAAGAATATGGAATTCACCCTTATGTTATTGGTGCTTTATTGGGCGCAGGTGATATGAGAAAGTCTGCTATTCATATTGATACCAATGATCAATATATAGTTCATAAGGTTGCTTCTCTTATTCCCTATACAGAAGCAGAAGAACCTGTAGGCTCAAGTAATGATTGGATTTTGCATTCCAAAAACAATCAGGGGAATACAACTTATAAAGGTTTCCTCCTTAGAGGAGAACTTAGTTTAATGGAAGATATTTCTTCTTTCAGTGGTGTTCACCCACAAGAAAAGAGAATACCTCAACAATATCTATATGGCTCTATTGAGCAAAGGATATCCCTTTTACAAGGACTTATGGACACTTGCGGAGAAGTGGGCAAAGGTTTTCCTGGGGAGTTCCAATGTAGATTCTCTACTGTAAGTAGAAATCTAGCACAAGATGTTGTACATCTTGCTTATACATTAGGTATTCGCGTTGTGACATCTCATCACCAAGATATTCATCATGTTGATTTTCTTCCTACTGATCTTGTTTCAAGTATGTTTTCTACCCCGGAGAAAATGATATTAGCGCAAGACATGAGAAAGAGAGATGAGACACAGGATTATATGAAAGAAACTCTTCATATTGCCTATATTGAACCTATGGGTATGCAAGATTCCACATGCATTTATGTTGATAATCCTGAGCACTTATTTCTTTGTGGAAAAGAACATATTGTAACCCATAACACTGCAATCATAGAAGGTTTGGCAAGAAGAATAGTGGCAGGTGATTGCCCTGAGCAGCTAAAGAATAAAACTATTTATGCACTTGATCTTGCTTCTTTGTCTGCTGGTGCTAAATATCAAGGAGAATATGAAGAACGTGTAAAATCTGTTCTTAGTGATATTAAAAAAGCAGAAGGTAAAATAATCACATTTATTGATGAGATACATATGATTGCATCTGGAGATGGTTCTCCTATGAATCTTTCTAATATGTTAAAGCCTATGCTAGCAAGGGGTGAAATGCACCTTATTGGTGCTACTACATTATCTGAGTATAGACAGTTCATTGAGGTGGATCCTGCTCTTGATAGAAGATTCCAGCAAGTTCTAGCACCAGAGCCTACTGTAGAGGATACTGTAGGAATTTTGCGCGGCATTAAGGAAAAATATGAAACTCACCATGGTGTCAAGATTCAAGATTCTGCTTTGATTTCTTGTGCAGAGCTTTCTGATAGATATCTATCATCTCGTTTTCTTCCTGATAAAGCCATTGACCTCATGGATGAAGCATCTTCTAGACTTACTATGCTTATTGATTCTAGACCTGAAGAGATTGATGTTCTAGAAAAGAAAGTGAGAAGTTTAGAGATTGAAGAAGTAGCTTTGAAAAATGAAGATGATTCTGATGGAACATCATCTTTGAGACTTGAAGAAGTACAACAGGAACTAACAGATTATAGAGAACAGCTGTCTTCTTCAAAATCAGCGTGGGAGAATCAAAGAGAAGGCACAGAGAGAATGAGAAGGCTGCGCCAAAACCTTGCTAGGTTACAGGATGAATCAGAAAGAGCTGAAAGAGAAGGTGAATATGGAAAAGTATCACAATTGAGATATGGGGAAATACCTGAACTTAAAGAAAAAATAAAAGAAGAAGAGGAATCTGCTACATCACAAGGTATTGACACCAGACTAATATCTGAGGAAGTTACTCCTGATATTGTTGCTGAGGTAGTATCCTCTATGACAGGTGTTCCTGCTAATAAGATGAATGAATCAGACATTGAAAGAGTAATGTCTATGGGGGATGAGTTGTCTAAGGAGGTAGTTGGACAACCTGAAGCTGTTCAGGCTTTGGTAAGAGCTGTAAAGAGATCTCGTGCTGGTGTTTCTAATCCTAATAGACCTGTAGGAAACTTCCTATTTGCAGGACCTAGTGGAACTGGTAAAACACAACTGTCTAAGGCTTTGGCTCAGTACCTTTATGATGATAGTAGTGCTTTGATTTCTTTTTCTATGGAAGAATATACAGATAAGGCTTCTATTAATAAACTTATTGGTTCTCCTGCTGGATATGTGGGGTATGGAGATACTCCTGCTTTGGAAGCAGTAAGAAATAGACCTAGCTCTGTAGTTCTTTTTGATGAGCTAGAAAAAGCAGATGATCAAGTTATTACTACGCTTTTGTCTATTATGGAAGAAGGAAAGATAACACTCAATAATGGAACAGAAGTTGATTTTGCCAATACTATTATCATTTTCACTTCCAATCTTGGAGCTGGAAAAGATAAAGAAGGTGTAGATTCTGCTATTAGAGCTAGGTTGAGACCTGAGTTTATCAACCGTCTTGATGCTGTAGTTGCATTTAACTCTCTTAGTATTGAAAATCTAGAAAGTGTAGTAGATATTCAGGTTAGACATCTAGAAGAGACAATGAAAAACAAGAAGATAAGCTTTATTGTTTCTGATGAAGCTAGAAAAACTATTGCACAAATGGGATATGATCCTATGTATGGTGCTAGACCAGTAAGAAGGATTGTTTCTGGTGTAGTCTCAGACATGCTTGCTGATGCTATTATTGTAGGTGATATTACACCTGGAGATACTGTATTTATTGGGGTTAATGAGAACGAGGAGATTTACCTCTCCAGAAATGAAGCAGACTCTACATCAGTGGAATATCATGAAACAGAGGAACATAAAAATAAAGACATTGAAAATGAATCAGAAACAAATAGGGACAATACTAATGATGCCCTTGATGAGCTGTTTAATTTTTAATGTCTCTTCATTGCACAAGGATGATACCTATGAATACACAGGATATATACAAGGATAAAATACAAAAAGAAAGTTTCAAACCTAGTATCTCTGATACTATCGAACATGGATTCCGACATACATGGTCAAACCTAGGTTCTATGATTATCCTAGCCTTGATCTATACAATAATTTACTGTGCTACCACAGCACTTTTAATATTGGGACTTGGAATTCCATTTTCATTTGATGGAGAAGAAAGCATAGAACCAAAAATCAATGTTTTCTTTCTTGCTTCATCTGTCATTATGATGATAATCATGTCTATCTTCATGATGTCAGTATATAGGGGATTCATTGTTACTGATGACCAAGAAAAAGTCAATTTGAGTCAGTTTTTCTCTTTTGATAAGAATGTAGTTATGGGATTTGCCACTATTATTGTCTCTAATATTATCATGCTCATTCCAGTGGGGGTTCTTTTTGCTTTTGCTTTTTCTTCTACATCTTTTGAGTCTAATACTCCTGTTGTAGTAGCATCTATATTATTCATTGTGATTGAAATACTTCTAGCTTTTTATTTAAGCTATTCTCCTTTTTATAGCTTAGAAGATGGAGTAGGACCATTTACAGCTATGAAGAGATCTTTTGAAGACGTTTCACAAAACCCTCTCTATATTCTGGGAACTGCCATGCTAATGTTCATCATATCCATGATAGGTTCATTTTTCATCATTACTATAATCTTTGTTGTTCCTATGTCTATGGTCATTTCAGCTCATATATATAGAAATATATCTAGACATAGAAATGATGATGTAGTTGCTAATCTTGACAGGATGCATTCTCCAACTGTAGATCCTATAGAAGATACTGCAATGAAAGATTTTAATAATGTAATGAAAGAAAAAAATACAAGCAATAAGATGTAGTTTTTGTTTATTGAACAAAGATTGATAAAGTATCAGTATTGAAGCGTCCGATCCTGTGATTTATGCTTAATCTGATTAGAAAGGGACATTAATAATGGAAGAAAACAACAAAGATAACATCAATGATGCTAATGCTAATGACTCATCTTATGATGACAATAGGAATGATGACAATTTGAACATCTATGATCAAGAAAATGATCACAAGTCACCTCATGAGTCTTCTTCTGTAACATCCATTGATGGTCCTACTAAAAAAGAATCATCCTGGAAATCTTTTTGGACAAAAAAGAAAAAGATTATTGCAGGAGGAATTGTTGCTGCACTAGTTGCAGGTGGTGGAATCTGGTATGCTACCAATGACAATGATAAAGACCATGTTCAAAGACGTGAAGTAAACCAGGGGATGGGACAGCAGAATCTTCCAGAAGCTAGGACTATTGATGGTGTAGGAAAAGGTAAGTTTTCTGCAGTAGATCCTGTTAACGGTAAGCAAGTTAACGCTGATATTGTAGGCATTGACACAACAGGAGATCCTAGCAACGCTGTTCTAGCTCCACCAGAAGACATTTCAAAGATTGGCTGGTATGTACGTTCTGCACCATTTGGAGTAGACAAGGGTTCAACTGTTCTCACCAGCCATATTGACTACAATGGAGTTGTTGGATTAGGCACTCTATTTTCTTCTTTGAAAAAAGGTGATCCTGTTACTTTGACAGATGGAAATGGAAAACAACACCACTATGAAGTCTCTAAGGATACTATCAAGATCAACAAAGAAGATCCTGAATATATCAAAAAGACAATGAATACTGTCAATAAATCAAAGGGAGAAAACATCCTAGTTATGATCACTTGTGGTGGTGATTATGATCCATCTAGCCCTCTAGGGTACAACCAAAACTACATCACAGTAGCTAAATTGGTGGATTCTAGTGATGGAGTTAAGGATGTTACAGATAAATAAATAACATCAAAGTGTTAATAAAAAAGAACACCCCTTCTTGTCTTTTGTTGAGATGAAGGAGGGGTGTCTTTCTTGATATAAAAATCATTCCTGTGTATAATAAAAAACATGATACAAGAAAAACTCCCACAACCAGAAAGATCCACTGATTTTTGCCATAAAGCATCACGGTGGGTCTATGAACTCTATTCTGATAAAGGATATGAAGTTATCTTTGCTACTGTACACGGAAGCTATCTTTATGGTACTGCACATAGTAAATCTGATGTGGATTTTTATGTAGTTGTCAAAGAAGGAAAAGGAAAACAGAAGAAATATGAGGATAGCAGCGATGTTATACTCATTGATTTGGAACATTTCCTTACAAAAGTAAAAGAAGGAACTCACCAGTCTATTGAAGCTCTATATAGTCCTTATGCTATATGGAACGACAACTCTTATTTTACTCCAATGGTAAAAAGACTATATCCTTCTTGCACTTCTTTTATGAAAAAGTGCTTGTCTGCATCTACATCTTTGATGGAAAGAGTAGAGAGTGGGGGAGAAAAGGATGTCACAAAAATGTCACGACATGCCAAAAGATTGGAAGAAAGTGCTGTCTCCATGTTAGAAGGAAGGTATTCACCTGTATATCAAAAATTTCAATAAATACTTAAAAAACCACAGAGTTATTATCTGTGGTTTTTCATTTTTATCTCTTTGAGAGATTTATATGGCGGAAGGTAGAGGAATCGAACCCCACGGGTATTACCCCGCCACCGGCTTTCAAGGCCAGCTCTGCGCCATGCAGTTACCTTCCATATGACTCCTCCCATATTATTTTTCAACGTTAGAAATGGTATGAGAGGAGCAAAGAAAATATTTCCTTACTTTAATCAACCTAAAGATTGAAAATATGTACTCGAAATCTTATATCAAACAAGACTCGGAATTGGCGTTTGAAGAGTATTTCATCTTTACTACCACTTTTCATTGTAGCATAAGAATTTTGAAAAGCAAATACTACATGAACAATAAATAGAATATGCTCTATATTCCCTTTTAAGAGAATAAATAACACCTTTCATCTTTCTATATATAAAAGTCATACTCTCTTGTTATTCAGCAATATAGAGCATATACAACAGTGTTCCTTACCTATTGATGATCCAATTCCCCATATCTTGTGCTGGGATAAACAGAGACAAAATCTTCTTAACAACCTCTGCAATAAACAGGAATGGTGAATAAAGAGTTACAATAGAGCTTGCACCTAGATTAGAAGAGCCATCTGAGCTTCCAGACTTTTTAATACCGTCTCGCAATGTATTGTGCGCTGCTCCAAATAGACCTGGTGCCTTGGGAGGATTAACTTCTGCCTGAGAAATGTCATATAGGTCTTCTTCTTTCACTGGATAAAATCCACTGCATACATTCCCTCCATGTGAGCAATTATAAGAGTGGATTCCTACAAGACCACCTTTGTTAGGACGGTATACTGCTCCACCAGAATCACCATGATTAGAAGGAATATTTGTCCTAATGCTTCCATTCCTTGACTCAGAAATCACTTTTCCACATTTTTCTTCTCCTGTGCGAATTCCAAACTTGCACACTTCATCACCCACGCTTACAGTAGTGAAATTGTCTCCACTATAGGAATTCCCTCCATTTTTTACTCCTGGAGCTAACTTAACAATTGCCCAGTCTCCTGTGTCAACACCATTGTCTGGCTTTACACCTGTTCCAATATAGTTTCCAAAAGTGTCATAGAATTCAGACTTTTCATCATCACCCAGGCAGTGCTTTGCTGTCAGGAGAAAACCATCTCCCACATATCCTGCTGTGCAACCTGTTGACAAGTTGTTGTTAATCATATCTCCCTGTGAGATAGTGGTAGAGCTAAGAGCCTTTTCTTCCACTGTGTTGTTTTCTACCTGCTGTGCTTGTGCAATGTGAGGAGAGACAATACCAGCAGATGCAATACTTGCAGCCACTGTAATACGAGACATTTTTTTCATGATAGACATATTGAGAAGATTCCTTTCTTTATTGATATGACATTTTCTGTCAATGATACTTGCTTTTTTTCAGCAAATACTACGATAACAGTATAAAAAAGAATAATCAAGCCTTCTTTTGACTTTTTTTAAAAATATGCTGTATAGTTGTATTCATCATCCAAAATATGATGATTTTTTGTTGTTTTTTCACTCTAAAGAAGGAGATTTTCATGCTAAATGCAGCTATTGACGTCCTCAGCAGCAAGCCACTACTAGATGGTCTTTTCATCACTACAGCAATCACTGGTATTGCAGCAACTGCTGAAGCTTTTATTACTGGAAATGATGTGGTACTAGATTTCCTCAACTCTATTGGAATTGATCCTAAGATCTGGTAATAAAAATGCACAAAAGCACCATGGAATATAGATTTCATGGTGCTTTTATTTTGCCCGGATGGCAGGATTTGAACCTGCAACCGGCGGTTTTGGAGACCGCTGCTCTCCCAATTGAGCTACATCCGATTGTCACAGTAAGTGACTTACAATCAATAATAGCATATTGATTAACTATTCATCAATTGTTGGAAGTTAATCTCTTTGAAAGAAAGTCATGACGATCTTTTTCATCCAATTCTGCATATTCTTTCACATCGTTTTCTTCTAAAAGAAGAGTCTTCCCTTTTTCCTTTTCCTCCCACCAGATACATATTTCTTTGAAACTTTTATCATCATTTTCTGTATAGTGATAAGTCTCTTCAATCAAATTTTGAGCAACAAGAAAAACATCATTGACGTTTTTTGTTACAAACCCTTCCCCATAAATTTGAGTAGTATAGGGCATTTTTTCATCATTCTTATTATACCCACAAAATAAGATGATATGACCTTCTCCTTCTACATCCTCTATACCTTTTGTATCAAGAATGCAGTTTAGGAAAATGTCTTCTACAGGCTCTTCTTCATACACTTCTTCATAAGAGTCTACCTCAATGGATAGTTCAATGTTGTAAATTGGATACCCCATGCTTTCATATTTCTCTGATTCTCTTTCATCATTATACATGTCTTCAATATCACGAATTACATCATGCAAATCACTTTCATCTTGAGGTGCATCACCCTCAAATTCCTGAGTTGATAGCCAATGTGCAAAATCAGCAGTATTATCCACTGTTAGGATATAAAAATAATCACCCCATTCCCAAAAACCATTTTCCATATCAATGGTTTTACCTTCTGATGTTTTAAAAATCATATGCTCTTCTGTATGAACTCCTGTTCCCATGCATAAATCACAAGTTCCAAAGGTGGTTTCATATGAATCAGTTTTAAGATCAATGAGTTTTAATGAGTAAGGCATGTGCATTCTCCTCCTTATGTGATAATATGTAGTCTTGATACAAAAATAATACATCATAAATAAAATATAGTAAAGTCATCTTGAGATTTTGCATTGTAAATATTTTTGTGTTATAGTAATAAAACAACTTAAAATACATGGGGGATTAGCTCCAACTGGATAGAGCGTCTGCTTTGCACGCAGAAGGCTACGGGTTCGATTCCCGTATCCTCCACCATCATCATTTCTCATGCTGAGAAGTATTGGATATTGATGATTTACATGGGGTTGATTTAGGTTTCGACTTATATCTTCCTGGTTACCATAAGCATGTCACTTCTTGATTGTTCTGAGTGTTATCAGAATCATCACTTTAAAATAAACGCAACAGATAACTCTGAAGCACCTCTTCTCTCTGAAGATGACTTTGCAGAGATCGAAGCATACGCCAATGGCGAGCATGCTCTCGTCTCTGCCTAAGACATTCTTAAGAGAGTGACAGCATAGCAGCATAACTGGAACAACACTTTACACGCATCAGGTTGCTATGAGAGGTCAAAGGAAAGAATGTGTAAAGACAGATGAAATAAGGGCTGTGATTCCTTTCACTTGAGTTTTCAAGTTATATTTCATCCAAGAAAAAGAAAAATCACCGCTAATGTCAGGGAAAGCTTACCGCCCCTTTACAATGACATATAGTGCAAAGAAAGGGTTGAGCTAAACATGTAGAAAGATAATCATGAAGGCATAAGGACTCGGGTTCAATTCCCGACAACTCCACGAATCCCACATTTGAAAAAATGTGGGATTTTTTTTATTTTATGTTGCTATTTGCTCTTCTATGTGTGATACTAATATAAAGTATAACATATATCCAAAAACAATAAGGAGTGAAAATGGACAACACTACAGTAGATGCTGTGAGAAATGCACACCTTCGCACTTCTGTTGCACCTAACAAGGTGAATCTATCCGAAGTCATCAACATGGATATTCTTAATGATCATGTTGAAAATGGAGTCATCAATAAAAATTATAATGATGATAAGTCTCTTGCCATTTATAAGTATGGAAAGATCACAGGAAGTGTCTATCCTTGGGATAGTACTAATATTCTCACCCGTGGTCTCATTGTAGACACATCTACCAATGAGGTTGTAGCACGAGGATTCAATAAGTTCTTCTCTTCTGGCCAATATGATTACTTCTTTGACATTAATATTGATGCCAATCAGAAGGCTATTACAATGCCTAAGGAAGATGGTTCTTTAGGTATTGCTTATTACCACAATGGGAAATGGGGTATTGCTACACCTTTGTCTTTCTATTCTGATCAGGCTATTCATGCAACTGAAATGTTTAATAAGATGTATGGAAATGTTGAACCTCCTCAAGATGGAACCACTATGCTTTTTGAGATCATTTCTCCTGAAAACAGGATTGTTACCAACTATCATGGTCAAGACAAGCTGGTTCTTGTAGGTGGTGCAGATAAGTATGGAAAGTGGGTAAACCCTGAAAATATTGACTTTGATGGAGAAAGAGTCTCTACCACTTCAATGAGGGTACAGGATATTTTGGATTACCCTGACCCAGAAAATACTCAAGAAGGGTTTGTTTTCTACACAGAAGATGGTCTTTTGGTAAAGCATAAGTTTGGCAGCTATCTTTTTCTTCACAAGGCGAAGTATTCCATCACTCCTATTTCTGTGTGGGAGAGCTTGTATTCAGGAAAATACTTTGACTCTGTAGGAAAAATCCCAGATGAATTTCAATCTGATTTTATTTCTATTGGAGACAAACTCATTCATAAAAAGGATGAAATTGTTTATGAGGTTGAAAGCTATGTTAAAGATGTTCCACGAGATGCAAGTAGAAAAGATCAAGTTATGTGGATACAGGAAAATGTTCCTAAGAAGTTCCGTGGAATGGTTATTAAATCTGCAATAGACAACGGTAGTTATCTTGACTCTGTATGGAAAATGGTTCGACCAAAAAACAACAAGATATAAACAAAAAGAGCAGGGTTTTCAATTCCTGCTCTTTTTGTTCTTTTCTAGCTATTTAAGACATGTCTTTGTTGAATCCATCCATGAAAGTTTCCTAGTGCAATGTCATTGTCATTAAGTGGTCTTGCTTGATGTTCAAAAGGTGACATGTGACCATCATTGAGAAGTCTCTTGGCCAGTTTAATATCATCACTTAGTTTTCTATCATTGTGGTGATTGAGATAAGAGATTCTTGCACAACGCCCTGCTGAAACTAAAAGGCAATCATAAACATCCATAATGTTTTTCTCTTCAGGGGACACAAATGGTACATGCCATTCACCCTGATATAGTTCTTGAGGGGTGGAGTTATCAATAGATTCTTTCATCATTTCTGCAAGTGTTCTGATCTGTGGTTGAGCGTTATCAGCACAGCGAAGATGGAAGAAGTTATCCCACTCAGTAGAAGAAATGATAGCTGTTTGCCACATAAAAGGTTCTAGGAGTCTATTGACAAGTTCTTTATGTGTGCCATTTTTGACTTCTTTGGGAAGAGACTTTTTATCATGGTAGAAACTTACCCATAGATTATCAGCTTCTTTTCCATAGACAAGATGTATTGCATGATACATTGCTTGCTCTCTGGCTTCCAGCCAATGTTTCTTGGAGTATAAAGCAGTTTTCTCATCCAAAGGTTGTCCAGATACCATTCCTGGTTGATAAGATCCAAACGTATCAGGAATGAATGGATTGTCTCTTACCTCATCAAGGAGTCTCCATGTAGGGATTGCTCGTGAAGATGATGAGTTTCTACTAAAGACTCTATGTGTGTTGAGTTCTGCTAGGATAAATCTAGGGAAGGTAACTTCCAAAGTAATAAGACGTGAATCATTCTCATTGTTATAAGAATCAGCCATGACTGTAGCATTAAAGCTCATAAAAACCACCTTTGATAGTTGAATTGGTCAGAAAAATACTATAAAAAGGGACACAAAAATAGCTACCTTTTACCAGTATCTTTTTCTTTTTGATAGTATATCATGTAAGAAATATTAATTCACACATCTGCAACAACATGTTGTTTTTATATGAAGGGGTTTAAAAAAATATGTCTTCACCTTTGCTTAAAGTGTCAAAAGGGGATAGGATTTCCCAAACAGGAAGGCAACAGCTTTATTCTGATAATGTCACCACTAAAGACGGTGTGGTCAATGCTACATTGGCTTTGCTCTTTGCCACCATTGCTGCAGCAGTAGCTACTGTTGCAGTGGGTCTTAAAGTGTCTATTGGTATTGCTACCATGATAGGAGTAGCTGGTGGCATAGTACTGATGCTATCTACTGTCATTATGATTTTCTCCAGATCTATGAGATCAGGAGATCATGCTAAAGTCATGGGATTTATCCTTGCTCTTGCACAAGGTGCTATGTTAGGTGGGTTTACCTGTGGAGTTAGCACTTATGACTATAAAGGAGTATCTGGTTGGTCTCTTGCAGGGCAAGCAATCATGGCTACTGTTGCTCTTTTCTTTGTTGCTCTTTTACTGTATAAGACTGGAGCTATTAGAGTAAGCAGTGGCTTTACCAAGTTTATTGTTTTTGCTTCTGGTGCTTTTGGTATTCTTTATGGTGTCAATTTTATCATTGCACTTGCTACTGGACACAATCTTCTTATGGCAGATGGTCCTATTCCTATCATCATTGCCATTGCTGCAATCATTTTGGGAACAATGAGTCTTATTCAAGACTTTGACACCATTGATCAGATGGTAGAAGCTGGTTCTGATAAGAAGTATCAATGGGCATTGGCTACAGCCGTAGTATCTTCTTTGGTATGGCTTTATATGGAGATCTTGAGACTTCTGGTATTGGTTAATAGAAACTAAATACACGGCTTAAAAGCTTATATAAAGCCCTAAAACCCCTTTGGTATCATTTGTACTACCAAGGGGGTTTTAGTTATTCTCAGGGCAATCTAGCTGTGAAAAACACCATTTCTATCAGTCCAAGTAAAACCCTTCAATCCTTCTTGTACATTTTCCACATCTTCTGGAGTTCCCAATAGTTCAAATCTATACACATAAGGTACTCCAAATTTTTGTGATATAACATCTCCAGAAAGACAAAATTCTTTTCCAAAATTAGAGTTTCCTGAAGAAATAACAGCAGTGAGATTGTCTTTGTTTTCTTTAATAGATAAGAACTTTCTCACCTGTGGTGGAACAGGACGTGTATCCTGTGCTGTGTTAAGCATTGTTGCCCCACCACCATAGGTAGGACATATAAGACAATAAGGTCTATCTACTACAGGAGAGTTTTCTTTTGTGATATGTATAGGTATCCTTGTAGTATCTTCAAAACCTAGTTTGTTGACAAACCTAGCAGTATTATTAGTGGTAGAAGAGAAAAACACAATTGTATTTAACATATATAAATATATCCTTTTCACAGTGCTGTTTTTGGTATAAACAAATGCTACCACAGATGAAGAATTGATAACTCTTCTATTTTCTTTTCATTGTCTCTATGGTAATATTTACTGGCATATATCAACAATTGTGAAGTTATCTACAATAGAAAAGGTTAGGGTTATGCCAGGAGAAAAACTTACTTATAAAAAAGTATCATATTATGGTGCTGGAAGACTAAGTATCAAAGGAAAAACACCCCTTCCTGCTTTAGGGTTTGATGGAGACAAAACCATCATCAATGCCATGGATGCACATAAAATATTTAGAGGAAAAAATATCAATGATGCTCCACAATGGTTTGTTGAACTTACCCAGCAGACAAAGCAAATAGATGGAGAAAAAGGGACATACATTGTTTCCCTTCCAGATGACTCCTATGCTGTAGTAGGTGACTATAAGGAAAGTTTTTATCAATGGCTGTTAAATCTTGACAGTCAAGGTGTTATTTATGATAGAGAAACATCTTCAGTCATTATTGACTCACCTCAGTGGGGAGAAGACCTTTCTGAAGCCATGACATACAGTGCTGTTCAATCAACACAGATTGCAGCAGGTTATATTTCTCCACATACAAAACAATCTCAAAAACTTAAACAAGATGCTTCCAAAGCTATTGAAGAAGGTTTTGATATTCCTTCCAAATCACTTTTCCCTTCTGGAAGAGACTTGATGAAGCATCAAAAAGATGTAGTAAGAGTGTTTGCCTGGAGGGGGAGAGGTATTATTGCAGATGATGTGGGTTCTGGTAAATCTAGCATGTTTATCAATGGGTTCTTTTCTCAAGTTCAGCACAAGGTAGAAATGGGGGAAGATTTTAGCTCTTGTTTTCCATTGATCATTGTTACTAAAAAATCTCTAGTAGAACCTATTGCCAGAGAAACACTTGCGTGGTTTTCAACTGCACGAGTATCTGTTATGGGTTCAAAAAAGAAAAATATTTCCAAAGGTCAGAAAAACTATTCACCAGAAGAAGCGCATGTTGTCATTTGCTCTATTTCAACTATAAAGAAGCATGTAGATGATATTATTGATTTGAATCCTAAAGGGATTGTTGTTGATGAAAGTCATATGATTAAAAACACAGCTGCAGAAAGAACTCAGGCTGTATTGAAACTTTCACAATGGATACAAGATAACAATGATCATCCCTATACAGTGTGTGTTTCTGCAACACCCATGCCTAATAGACCTCAAGAACTATGGTCACAGTTGGTTGCTACTGGAATGGATAGTGCTGTTATGGATGTAGCTAAAAATAGGCAAAAATTCCCTAATAGATTCCAATGGAAGAAGGGTGCTAATATTTACCCTCCTATGAGTGATGAGAAAAGATTTGAAATAAGGTACTGCAAGGGAAGACCAGGACCTTTTGGCTGGGAAGCTAAAGGTAGTGCTCATGAATCAGAGTTAAGAGACATCTTATACAATAATGGTTTTGTCAGAAGGAAAAAGTCTGAATTTATTGTTCCACTTCCTCCTCTTAATCAATCATTTGTTAAATGTAGGTTAGGTAAAGAAGACAAGAAGAGATACAACATTGCAGAACAAGAGTTTAAAGATTATCTTGTTTCTTTTATGCGTGGAAAAGCAAAGAAAGAATCATGGACATCTACTGAACTTTTCAATGCTATTCAAGATAAACTAGATAAAGCTGATCATTCTGAAGCTATTATGAAGCGTACTGCTTTGAGACAAATGGTAGGGGAGATGAAAGTAGATTTCATTGTAGAATGGGTGCATAAGTTTTTTGCAGGAGATCCTTCTATTGTTAAAAATGGACACAATGATAAACTCATCATTTTTGCTCATCACAAGGAAGTTCAAGAAAGGATCATCAATCATCCAGATATACAGAAATATGGAGTTGTTTCTATTCAATCTGGACAGAAAAATGTCAATGATATAGTAGATTCTTTCCAAGATCCTGATTCTGGAGTGAAAATCATTGTGTGCTATTCTGAAGCAAGGGAGGGGTTGACACTTACTGCTTCTTATGCAGTTTTAGTAGCAGAAATACCCTGGTCACCATCATGGTTGTTGCAGATGGCTGGACGGTGTTGGAGTCGTTTTTCCCAAAACTATCCTCCTCACGAAGCAACCATCTACTATGCTGTATCTGATACAGAAATGGATAACTCACTAATGAATATGGTAAGAGAGAAAGGATGGTTGAACAAGTCAATCATTGATCCAGAAGTAGCAACACAAGAGATCAATGAATCAGAATCAGAAATTTCATAAAAAGGGAGAAAAATGAGCACTACATATCAACCACAACACTATACTCAAGGAATACTTCCTGGAGAATGCATTGATTATGTCAAGTATCTTGATTTTTGCAGAGGGAATGTCATTAAATACCTATGGAGATATAAGCAGAAAAATGGTAAAGAGGACATGAAAAAAGCTGCACAGTATCTAAAGTATATTGTGTACAATCCTGGTGTTATTACAGGGGAAATGCCCCCTGAAGTACTAGAAAAGTTTAATAAAGAATGCAAAGATATTCTTCAGCATTCAGATCAAAGAGGGACACAAAAATATGACTTTGTATCCTGTATATACATGTTAGGAAACATTGAACCTCAAAGGGCAAATGACAATGATGTTGCTCTAGCAGCTCAGATTTATCAACGAGTTGTAGAAGAACATATTAATGATTGATTAAAAAACACCCCTTCAATCTTATAAGAAAGAAGGGGTGTTTTTCTATGCTCTACCAATCCCAGTCATCATCACTGGTTTCTTCAGCATCACCTATCACATAGGAAGAACCTGATCCTGAGAAGAAATCATGGTTTTCATCTCCTTGTGGAGACAAAGAAGCAAGAATACTTGCTGATACCTCTGTGGAATCAACAGGGAACAAAACTTCATATCCTAGATTGTTTAATGCTTTATTAGCATTGTAGCGCAAGAACTTTTTAACATCTTCTGTCCAGCCTAGCTGATCGTAGATGCTTTCAGTGTAGGCAGATTCAATCTCATACATATCCATGATGAGATTATAAGCCATATCCTTATATTCATCCTGTTTTTCTTGAGGAAGTTCCTTCACTGACTCTTGGAACTTATATCCAATGTAGTATCCATGGATAACCTCATCTCTAATGATGAGCCTGATAATATCTGCTGTATTGACAAGCTTTCCATGGGAAGACATGCGCAAAGGAAGGTAAAATCCAGAATAGAACAAGAATGATTCCAAAACAGTGGATGCAATCTTTTTAATATAAGGATCATCTTCCTTATAAAAATCTACAATGGTATGAGCTTTTTCTTGCAGAAGCTCATTGTCTTCAGCCCAGCGGAAAACGTTGTTAATCTGCTCAGTGGAAGCCAATGTCATAAAGATATTAGAGTAGCTTTTAGCATGGATACAGTTTCCAGTAACCATAGGGGAAGATGTTTCATTACGATGTTTGACATACAAAAATGTAGATGGAACCTGAAGACAATATACTTCTTGTGACTCTAGTTGTGAAAAATACTCTGCTTTAATTTCAACTACAGATTTGTGTGAGAATGAAATTTTATATTTTCCTTCTACCTCTTCTACCTCTGCATTCATACCTATAACTACAGACCAGGAGGTGAGAAGATCAATATCCTCTGCATCCCATAGAACATGGGAATAACCATTATTGATAACAGAAATAATACTATAGCACCAACTTGGGCTAATGCTATCTACTCCTACTGAAGAATATCTTTCTAGTGGAGAGGGAGACTCTCCTTGAGAAAACTTATCCATATCTTCTTCAAAAGATGAAGCTGTTTCCAAAAGGCTGATTTCAGATCTTTGAGCTGTTCTTACATAGAACTTCTCACCTTTTTCAAGATGCTCTAGAAGGTCACTTGCTTCGTAGACAGCATAAGAACCATCTTCTTTTTCTACGTACATTCTATGTCCACTAGACACAACCGCACGAAGACCACCAGGAATATTTACATCGTAGACTGTTTGTGCATGATGTGATGGAACTGTTTTTGCTTTAACAAAAGATAGTTTTCCATTGTTTCCCTCTTCTGGAGAGAATTGTGCCACTACTTCACCATTAGAAACCTGATCAATAGTCTTCCATCCACTAGAGGTAAGAACACACATATCTTTCCCTAAAGCCTCCATGAAAGAAATGTTTGCATAAACAGCTTCCTCATGTGGAGTTTGTGCATCTTTCATAATAGCAGGAGCACCCACTGTACCCTGTACAGTATCTAGCATAGTGAGACCAGCAAAAACCTTCATGGTTGCATCTTGTTCTTCTTCTGAAAGCTTATTCCATGAAGAAATATCATTAGATACTGGAATCTTTTCTGGAACCCAAAAGTTGCTTACAAGTCTATTCCACACATCAAGATCTACTTGATTTTCAATGGTGTTCCAGTTGATAGCCTGGACAACATCATGTGAATGTGGAATATAGTGTAGTGGAGTTGTTTTTCTTTGAGCCATATCTTCCCCTTCTTTCTATGGCATATAAAAAGGTTGAATACCTTGTCTTGAGGATTTTTCATCTGAATACTTAATAATATCAGAACTACTATAATGTGGCAAAGGGACACAAAAGTACCCTCCACTGCAAAAAGCAAGGGAGGGTACTTTATACTAGAAAACTACTTAACAATAGATAGAACTTTATTGAAGAATGTGGATTCTATTCTTCCACCAGTATTGACTTTAGGACCTAGTTCTGCTGCACCTGATGCAGGCTGTGCAGAAGGGGTGGAGGATATGGAAGCACTCTCTGAAGGTTCTACAGAACTCTTTTCTACTGTCTTGCTAGAATCCTTAGATTTTCCTCTTGATTTGTCGTTATCTTTATCCACCCCATTAGAGGTATTATCTTCTGCTTGTGATACATTGTCTCCTGATGCTTGTGATCCATTGTCTCCTGATTGTGAATCTGAAACATCTTCTACTGAAGGTGTGGGTGTGTTATTACTATCTGCAGAATCACTTGGCTTAGAACCGCTATTAGAAGAATCAATATTTTCTACTAGTCCTTTTTCAGGATCAAAGTTGCTGCTGTTAAAGTTAGGATCAACTACTCCTCTTAGACCATCATCAAGTCTTTCAGGATCGCTTACCTCCAACTCAGCATTTTTCTCTCTAGGGTTGGATCCTGCATTTACTTGATATGGCTTGTTCTCAATGACATTGCGAATACCTTGTTCTACTGCGCCTGTTGCCCACTGCTCGGCAGATTGCCCTTCTACCTTGTAGTTAGACTTGTCATTGAAATATGCTCCGTGGTTGTCAGGGAAAGCTGTAGCATATTTTACAGTTGTTTCCATTCTACTTTTAACATCAGCTGGAATGGAGGAAGTATCACCAGAAGTGAGTACTCTAATAGCTAGTTTAAGTGGTGTTCTGTATTGCTCAGGCACAGCACTATTATTAGGAAGTTCCTGTCCTACCTGCTGCAGGATATGAGAAACAATAGCACTATTGGGAACATTTTCTCCATACCCTTTATCACTCTTGAGAAGCTTAAATAGATACCTTAGTTCTGTTTCAGCATTAAACAAAGTGTCTTTTTCATCAGGGCTAAGATTTTTATCATTAGATACCAAGGTGTGGTACATATTCAAAAATCCTGGGATATCTCCACTCTTTAGTTTTCCAATAGAACCCCCACCTAGAAGACCACCCAGAACTCCATTAATCTTTCCTTTGGTAATCATAGAAAGGATAGTTGCTCTATTACGGTAGCTCTCTGGGGATGGTTTCCAGTTTTTATCTGAAGCATCAGCCACATCACGCAAAAGACTCTTGTCTGTCACACTACATGCAAGGTCTTTAGGAGAGCACAGTGAGATTACTCTTCCTTCCATTCCAGTAAATGGAAGCGATCTTTGACCAGTCCAACCTACAGTATCTTGCTCATGTCCTTCTGAAACATACTCTCCATTTCTTTGGTACTTAGCACCTTTGGGCAAAGGGATATAAGCTGTAGAACCTTGTGTTCCAGTATATTGAGAGTTTCCAGAACGACCTGGATCTGCATAGAGAACAACACCCATAACATCCTCAGATTTTGTATTAGAAGATGCTCCATTAGCAATCAGTGCTGCTGCATCACCAGCAACAGAAGCTCCTTGAGAATATCCTGTGAGCATGATTTTTGCACCTGGGCATTGAGTTCTATACTCGGTGATATGCTTTACCATAGCCTTAGCACCATTTAATCTAGAATCACCATAAGTGGTTGTTTCTCCATTCATAGCACCAGCAGAATAAAGTGCTCCTGCAGAAGAGGGGTAGTTAGTTTGCCAAGTAGAAACTTGCCCAGGGAATTTATTCTTCATTTCTTGAGCTAGTTTTCCTTCAGCAAAACCTCCTAGATCATCATTGCCTTTGTCTGTAGAAGATTGTCCAGTTCCTTGTGCAGTGACAATGTGAACTGCACTACATTGAGACTCTTGCGCTTGTGCTGAGGGTGTTGTGGAAGGGGAAAGGATAGGAATGATAGTGGCACACAATGCAGCTGTTGCAGCCAATCCATAAGTCTTTTTACCAGTTGCATACTTGCTTGTCATGTTAGGTGTCCTTCGGTGTAGTTGTCATTTGTCATTAGTGAGAAAAAACACAGTAAAATAAGTATAAATGATTATTTTTCACTTTGTAAAGACACAACTTTAACTCAAACAACACAAGATGACAATATTTTCTTTGGTATTAGTAGTTTTTTATTAAAAACTCATCAATCTTGTTTCTCTTGTGTGCTTTGCTATTTACCTTCCTTGCTACTTTAACTGTCTCTACATTGTAGTCTGATGAATACAAATCAAAGACATCAGGAGAGGAAGAATTGCTCATCAATACATAGACTCCATTGTTGCTAAGATCATCAATAATACTTTTTATTCTTCTCTGATCACAGTCTTCAAATCCTTCTTTGGTATAAGAAGTAAAAGAGCTAGTCTTGCTCAAAGGGACATAAGGAGGGTCAAGATATACAAAATCTCCTTCTTGTGCATCTTTTGCACATTGGGCAAAATCTCCTGACATGATAGATATATCATTGTCATTGAAATAATATGATACATCTTTTAAATCCTGTTCTTTGCATATTGTAGGATTAGAATACTTCCCAAAAGGTGTATTAAACTGTCCTTTTTTATTCACTCTATAAAGTCCATTGAAGCATGTTTTGTTAAGATAAAGTGTTCTTGCTGCACGTTTTATGTCACTTAGAAAATCAGGAAAACCCTCCCTTCTATCCAACTCTCTTATAGAATAATAAAAATCTTTATCATAAGGATAAGAAGATACTTCCCTAATCAAAGAATCAACATCATTTTTAACAACTTTGTACAAGTTTACAAGCTCTTCATTGGAGTCATTAATCACGCCATAATGAGGGAGAATATCAAACAACAATGCTCCCCCACCTATAAAGGGTTCATAATAAGTGTTTGTTTCTTTATCAAAAGATGAAGGGATATTTTTTCTTAGTTCAGGAAGGAGTTCTCTTTTTCCTCCTACCCACTTCATAATAGGTTTAACAGTCATTTAATCACCCTTTTCCTTTCTTCCCAGAGACCACAAACCCACTGATGAAATAGCAATAAAAATACAATCTCTAATAATATCTTTGATATATCCTAAGACAGGATTTTCTGGAACCTCAGAAGATCCAAAACATCCACAGTTAATCTCTAGACCTCGCGCCCAAGCAGATATGATAAACATAATAAAAACAACAAAAATAGTAATAGTTATTTGATGGAAAAGCTGTTTTTTCCACCCAGAAATACCCCACAAAGCCATAAATATTTCCATTGCTATAAGACCTATAGCAACATAACTTGCTAAAGATATTCCTACTATTTCATATCCTAAAACAGCCACTGTGGTGTCTTTAAAGCTAATCATTTTCATTACTGCACTTACTGAGAAAATAATAGCTATGATCCACCGTGATGATATGTCAATAGTTTGTGGTGTAAAAATACTCTTCATGTGTCCTAATACCTATTCTTTTTCACAAAGGGAACATTTCCCATATATAAATCACATGGTACAATATCCTACCATAGACAGAAAAGAATATTACATTTGATATTTAAGGGAGAGGAAAAATGAGTCATACTGTTGTAGCCATTGGAGACTGGCATGGAAACACTTCCTATGCACTTAAATCTCTTCAGCATGTTATAGACAACTACCCTCAATCATATTTGGTACATGTAGGTGATTTTGGATTTTGGGATACTAATATTTTCTCTTCAAAGAAAAACCCCAAGCCACAGGGGTTTGTCTATGAGGTAAATAAAATGCTGGAAGAAAATGATACCTACCTATATGTAGTTATGGGCAACCATGAAAACTATTGGGCAATGGATCATGTCTTTGGATATCATGCATTCTTTAACACTGATAACCATCCCTATAGAAAACCTGGATCTTTTCCTGAGACTTATATTGACAGTGAATCATGCTCTTCTCTTTACATCCCTGGGGATACATTTCCTGAAGAAGATCTATACAAAAAAGAGTATGTTGACGATCAAGGATTTTTAACCTCTGATATATACCCACGTATTAAAGTAATACCCCGTGGTTTTATATGGTCATGGGATAAGTTTGTCTATGCTTCATTGGGAGGAGCAGGAAGTGTAGATATGGATTATAGAACTACTGGAAGAAGCTGGTGGCCAGAAGAAGCAATATCACAGGAACAAGTGGATAGATTTATGAACCTAGTAGAAGAATCTCCTTATGATAGTGTGGATACTATGTTTTGTCATGATATTCCTTTGACAGTAGTAGATGAAATAAAAAAAGAATTCCCTGAACTTAATATCAGAAAAGAAGTGCTAGATTATACTAGACAAGTAGAATCACACCTTGATAATGCAGTGAGGAAGATAAAGCCCACCCTTCTTGTTTCAGGACATATGCACATGAGGTATTCTACTCTTGTATATGGAAACACCCATGTAGAAATAGTAAACAGGGATAACTCACCTATAGAAGAAAACTATCTAGCAATAGAAAATGACCATTCTTAAAAGAGTTTTTCATAAAAAACATACCCAAAAAGGAAGAGACTATGAGCTTTTCATCTATGACCGTTATGACATCACTAGGAAAAGAGAGGGACTCTTATCTTTCCCAAGTAGCTCAATCTATTTCTGTGGCTGCACAGCATTCTCCTCTTCCCGTGAAGTGGAACATAGCTTATAGCTCATTGGACTACTCTGATAGAGATCTAGAGCACATGGAGGGAATTTGTGGCATTGACACCACACTTATACCTGTCAATGGACCTGTTAATGCTGCCACAGGGCGAAATCATGCTATTATGCATGCAGACAAAGATGCAATCATGGTCAACTGTGATTCAGATGATCTATTCACAGAAGAAAGATTTTCCATGATTGATGTCACACAGAAAAATGCCTTATGGCTTTGTGCTGCTGATGACTATGTTGATGGGGAGATCATCCCTTATGATACACCACGGGGAGGGCTGTGGAACTATCCCTGGTGGGAAGACAGAGTAGATACGCAAGATACAACTCCCCACTTTAAGTGTCATCTTGCAACCTTGGCTATTCCTAGATATCTAGCAATAAAAGCTGGTGGATACCCAGCATTAGACTATATGGAAGATACTGTATTTATAAAAAAGGTACATGATATATGTGTTCCCAATCTCATTGTCTATCCTCATACAGGATATCTTTATAGAAAACATGAAAAGCAATCAAGTGCTAGGGATTATGATAAACATCAACTGTGGACAACATGGATTTCATAAGCCAACACAAAAACCCCTTGTAGGATTTTTTAACATTCCTACAAGGGGTGTTTTTATATTTCAATCACATTAGCGATTAAATAGAGTGGAACCATAGCTGGAGAACTCACCAGATGGAACGCTGCCAATCACTGCACGTCCACCAGAAGGAGTGGGTTGTGCATTAGCATCAGCATTAGCGTTAGCACGAGCCTTTCGAGCTGGTGTTCTTACAGCAGAAGTATCCTCTGTAGGATTCTTCTTTTTCTTCTTCTTAGCAAAGTGTCCATCACCTACAGTTTGAGCTTCATCATTGATGTCTGTATGTTCAGCAACAACATTGCCTTCTTCATCCTTGACAGTCTCAAAAACAACCTGCTCAAAGCAGTCAGGATCAGTGATTTCAATTCCCTCTACCTTGTATTCACCAGAAGACTCTTCTGCTGTGAACTCACTAGTCTTGGAAGCACCAGTATCTTCTTCATCAGCTTTACACATTAGGGAAGACTCCACTGTGTATTTTTGACCTGGAATGAGACCTTCATATTTCACAGTGTCATCTACCTTTGCACCAGTTTGAATAACATCAGCATCTAGTGATGCTGTGGTAGAAATTTGTGCTTCCTGATCTTCTCCATCTTCATCAGCAACAACATCTACAGGTTTGTCTGTGGAAGCAATAATACCCTCATTCTTATCTACGATGTCAAGGGACACAGATGCGCTTCCAATAGATCCATCAAAAGACAAGGAAAATCCTTTGTCACCTTTATCTTTCTTAGCTGAGAACTTCTCTGGCTGTTTATCAGCTACTACATTTCCATCCTTATCCTTGATGGTAAACTGTGCTTGGTAGTCAGTACCCTGGGTAAGACCAGCATAAGAGATATCAATGGAAAAGTCTGTCTTTCCATTAGAGATTTTAGCCTTAGCCTTTCCTGGATTAATCTTTACCTGTGCAGAAGTTTTATGTGAAGATCCACCAGTTGTTGGTGTTGTAGATTCAGAAGATACAGGAGACTCAGACTCAGTGGTTTCTGGGGTTCCATTCTCCTCATCAGATACATCGGGATCTTCAGTCTGTGATGCAGTGGAGGTATCTACTGAATCCAAAGCAGGAGCTTCAGGTTCTGCCAGTGCAGGTGCTACAGCAAGGGTAGTAGACATCAGTGCAGTTGTCATTGCAAGTGTGAAACGTTTCTTTGCTTTCATAATAAAGGTAGTTCCCTTTCAGTCATCTACGCCCCTTTATTATTACAAGAAAAGGGACACAATAATAGTAGTGGTTGGTTTTACTTCATTATTATAGCTTATAAACATCAACATTGTGAAAACCAAGATATAATCTTGAAAGCTTCACTTTTATGTATATTTATCAGCTTTATCTACCCACCATACTATGGTGTGGTACTTTTTGCCAAAACAAGAAAATCACAAAGGATAAAATCTTTTATGGTTTTCAAATCTATTTATTTTTCTCCACGTAAATATCTCTTGCTGAGATTGACTCTAGCTCAGGAGAGCATGCTATAGAAGAATATACAACTGCATACAATCTTCCTTTTATATCTTCTGCAGACAATGTAGAAAGATATCCTAGGGTGAAGATAATATCTTTGCCATCTTGTTGTATATCACAGTAGTAAAGCCCTGGTATGATTTTCTTTCCTTTTTCATATGCCAGTTGTGCAATGTGATTGCAGTTGAGATGGTCATTGTCTTCCAATGTGCAAGAAATAGTTGCAACATAGTTAAAACCCACTGCTTCCGAAACCGTTACTGTCACGTACTGCACCACCTTTAGATGTATTGTAGTTATCACAGATTACCAACTGTGCAATCTTATCACCTGGATGGATGGTGTAGTCATTAGTGGAAAGGTTGACTAGGCATACACCAATGTTTCCAGTAAACCCACTATCAATAATACCTGGGGAATTAAGAACTGTAATTCCATGTTTGAATGCTAGACCACTCCTGGGGCATACCTGAATATAATAATCATTGCTAGCAAACTGTGCTACCACCCCAGTGTCACAGCTTGCTCTTTCTAATGGATGTAAAGTGATATCATCTTCTCCATGATAGAAGACATCAATTCCAGCATCACCATCATGTGCTACATGAGTATGTCCTATAAGAGTTACTACATTGTCAATAGTTCTACTGCTTTCCATATATCATTTCCTTTTTTATTTTATGATTATTTATTATTTTCTTACTACACTACTGTGAAGTAAAAGATAGCCATTGTTACAATGACAAAAATAAACATGGGGGTAAAAGTCTTATAGGTATAAACATGCTTGTATTCTTTTCTAATAGGAGTAGTATCAATGTATTCATCTCCTACTCCATGAGCACGGTTGCGCACTCGCTGCTTTGTCTTGTTCCCATCATCATAATGTGGTGGGGCAATCTCTGGTGTGAACGTGTTCATTGTTTTCTCCTTTGTGTACTATTCTATCTTGTTTATACTTTCAGTACTACCATATCACATATGTGGTGTCAAGATTTTTTCCATGTAACAAAACTGTTGATTGACTGTGTTACTTTTTTATGTCCTTCTTCTGTGGTATGCCACCATGCTCCAGGTGTTCCATGTCTAGGTATTCTGACATAAGCATGATCTTTATTACAGACTTCAAAGGGTGAGTGGAAAACATCTATGTAACTGTAGTTGTGTCTTAGTGCTGCATCTTGCAATGCATAGTTTGCTTTTCTGTGAAAGTCATACAGTCTTCGTGCTGAGTTTCTATCCTTTATATTCATACATGCATCATCTATATAGATGGGAAGATATCCTACAAAGATGATGTGTGATTTAGGGTTGATGTCTTGAATAGTAGAGACTATATCTTCTACTCCATAGTCTAAGTCTCCTACTTTGTCTCCTCTTATGTCATTGGATCCTGCAGTGAGAAAAATAGTTTTAGCTTCTTTGACTTCTTTTTTGTGTTCTTTGATAAGTTGTGCTATTTGTCTTGTGGTGTATCCAGGACATGCTAAAGTTTTTATATTTAAATCATCAGCCCATGTGTTTTTTTCATTGTCACATCCGCTGATAGTGTTGTCTATTTTTTCTTTATTAGACCATGCTACTGTGGAGTCTCCAATAGCTAGTGATGTTTTTGGATCTACTTCCATTCCTCTTTTTCCTACATTGGATGGACTTAATGTATCTTCTTCTGGTGATGGTGGGTTGGGAAAAACTTTTTTGTTTTCTGGTTCATCATGTATTTTTCCACCTACTGCTCTAGAGTCAAGACCTACTGCTCTAGGATCAAGATTGTCTTGTTGTTGTATATCATCTGCTTTATTTTGTGCTAGGAATATGGATGATACTGTCAATGCTGTGATTGTTGCTACTCCGAATTTTGATGTTAGTATCTTCCATGTTCTCTTTGCTATTTTTCGCGTTGTGTGATTTTTCTTTTTCTTTTCTGGTATTGAGTCTCCAGTGCTGGTGGAAGAGAAGTTAAAAGATCCTTGAGATTTTTGTGCATTGTCTTTTTTGTTTTTCTTTTTGTCTTTATAAGATGAAGCTTTATTTTTAAGTCTTTGTTTTTGTAAGTCTTGAGAACCCATGAACATCATCCTGTCAGTATTTTGTGAAGTAGTTTTATTTTTATGTGCATGATACAAGTTATGCAAGAAGGATGATTATAAAAATATCACATTGTATAGGTATTCATGTTATTGGGAATAAGTATATTCTTTGTGTTTTCCTGAATGATATTCATCTGTTATCTTGATTTAAAATCACCTATGAAACAAGTGGGGGGGGGTATCCTTTTAATCAATGAGGTGTTTTTGTGTTCTTCACCAATGGGGTATCATGTCATTTATGTAATAAGTGTGGTTGCATCTTTTCATCTTTATTTGATTTAATGTTGTATCTTGTATAAAAGATATAACTATATCAACACAGGTGTGAATACATCTTCATGATAGTTTCATAGTTTCTTTTATAGAGGAATACTCCATAGAGGATAAAAGGAAGAAAAACATTTTTGCTATATGGATATGCTTTTCATTTGATAATCTTACAAAAGAGAAAAGATGTTTGAGATATCTTGTGAGATTGTTCAACCATATTTCCTACAAAGCTCTGTATTCCTTTGTGAGTGTGTGATAGACGGTATGTGGAGGAGATAGTAGAGATGTATGTATTAGTCTGTGAGAGTGGAATATAGAACGTTTCTAGGGGTGTTTTTGTCTTGTGGGGTAATAACGTGGTTATGTTAAGTGATCCAGATAACGGTAGTAGATATGTTTGTTTTTGTTGATATGTTTTTGTTTTATACTACATACACCACATTTTCCCATCACATCCCCAACACCCTTTGATTATTTAAGTAGTTATTTATTGAAATTGAGTTATTAATAGGCTTTGACCTGCGGTTTTGTTGATAGTCAAGGGTTAGGGATTGACTTTTTACTATGACTACGCTATTGAGTTCTCATCTTTGAACAATAGCATAGTCATTTTTACTAGGCAAAATCAGATACAAGTAGTAGTTGTGATTTCTAGCATAGTAGTAGTAATGAAGATACTAGGTAAGGTAGTAGTGATTCTAAGTAGAGTAGTAGTTAGTCTAGAGGGGAAAGTAGTAGTTAGTCTTTTAGTAGTTGAAGTAGTAGTGGATTAAGTAGTAGTTGGGAATAATGATGGTATATGTAGTTACAAGGTATTAGTAGTAGTTAAAATGGCAAGAGTAGTTGTACTTTTTTCTCAATGGTTTTATTCTATATGGTTTCTTTCTGTTTTTTGTTGTTTTCTTTTTGGTTAGTTGTGATTAAGGATTAAAAGGGGTTTTAAGGATAGAGGAGCTATGAAAATTGGAATAAGGTTTTTTGGTTTAAGGGAAAGGGGAAATTGGAGTTTTGAGTTATGAAGGAAGCTTGTGAAGACTAGTTGGGAAAATTGGAGTTATTCTGATTGTTTTCTTATTGTGTTGTTTCTTTGTGAGTTTTTTAAGTGAAGTAAAGCCATTTGAGAAAAAAGTGAGGTTGTAGTGAGGTGAAGATCGAAACGGTGGTTACGGTAGTCATGAATGGTAAAGGTGAGCTATTAGTTAAGATCGAAACGGTAGTTGCGGTGAGCTTTTAACGCTAACGTGAGCTGGTGGTTAAGCTGTAGATCGTAAAAGGGAGAGATGTGATTGCATGAAGTGAGCTGAGGGGAGAGTTTCCTTTATGGATGGTCTAGTTGGTCTTCTTGATGGTTTTTTGGGGTTCTTGGTTTACTAGGGTTTTTATGTTGTTGTGGGGTTTTCTTTGTGGGGTTTTCTTT
>ERZ1031149.32-NODE-32-length-51434-cov-23.387707_pt1 | contig 51434 bp, 51 predicted proteins | sample MGYA00518223_ERZ1031149 | MGnify/ENA primary metagenome ERZ1031149 (study PRJEB33718, sample SAMN03159768) | human skin metagenome | collected 2014-05-20 | study: EMG produced TPA metagenomics assembly of the PRJNA266117 data set (Human skin bacterial metagenome...
GGATCAAATAACCGCAACACGCCCGGAAAAGACACACTTTTCTTTACTTAACCCCCCCCCTTACATGCAGCATCTTCCGAAAACGAAAAAGCACCCGGGGATTTTCCATCTCCGGGTGCTTTGTTTTGGTAGCGGTGGAGGGACTCGATCCCTCGACCTCACGATTATGAGTCGTGCGCTCTAACCAGCTGAGCTACACCGCCATCGTCGCCACTTTGATACGGACCGCCAACGGTCTGTGTCTAACGTCGCGTGACGGGGCGCATAAAATGACAGAGCCCCCTGACGGAATCGAACCGTCGACCTTTTCCTTACCATGGAAACGCTCTGCCGACTGAGCTAAGGGGGCATAACTTAAATCGATTGAACGCGGCGGTGTTCTTCCGCCTGTGCTCTTCGATCAAAGCCTGAAGTAGCATAACCAGTTTCCAACGAGAATCACAAATCTACTGGTCAGGTACGCTTTTAACGACCTATTTTCCGACAGGTCTCCTACTTTAAACCGACAGGAGCCGGACCCCATCTGGGACCCGGCTCCACCCTAAGAGCGTTTAGTGCTGCCCCTCGGCAAACTCCTCAACCAACTTCGCATTGAACGCGTCAAGATCGGCTGGAGTGCGGGAAGAAACCAAGCCGTTATCCACGTGAACCTCCTCGTCGACCCACGTCGCCCCAGCGTTCTGGAGGTCAGTCTTCAACGATAGGTACGAGGTCAATGTACGGCCACGGAGAACGTCCGCATCGGTAAGAATCCACGCCCCGTGGCAGATGACGGCGAGCGGCTTTCCGGCCTCGACATGCTTCTTTACAATCTCCACCGCCGCCTGGTCCATGCGCAGCTGATCAGCGTTTCCAGTGCCACCCGGAAGGATGATCCCGTCGAACTCTACGTCACGAGAACTCTCGGTAGCGGCATCTGCCTCAGCGACGGAACCGTTCTTGCCCTCAATCTTTTCACCCCCAGGGGTAAGGACGGTCACTTCACCACCTGCCCTGCGAACAGCTTCAATCGGAGAGCTGAACTCATCATCTTCGAACCCATTCGTCGAAAGAACACCAATACGCTTGCCATCTAGCTGTGCCATGTTTGACTCCTTCCTAAAATGCGTACATCCCCCATAGTGCCAGCCACGTCCGGTCAGCAACACCCCTCGTTTTTCTTAGTCTGCGGTTTGGTCGCCCCTTTTCGCCAGGCACCGGACCACAGTTTGTCGATTAGCCCGCACTTCGCACACGGAAAAACCCGGTGGTTGCTTTCCCACTAACAGGAAAGCAACCACCGGGTTGTTTTTGCCATAAGGCGTTGTGCCAGATGATGGATTCGAACCAACGAAGGCAGAGCCGGCGGATTTACAGTCCGCTCCCTTTGGCCGCTCGGGCAATCTGGCATGCACCATTCGGTGCGCTGGTAACTCTACTACGAGTAGCCCCAACTTATGCAAATCGCCTGTTCAGAACACGCCCCGCCCCCAACCAAACCCGTGCACTCAATGCGCGACACAACACCCCGCACACCCGCGCCTGTACGGGGCACCGTCACGAACTATCCCAGTCGCTCCAGGGCGAAGTTCATCAAGCTGCGCAGCGCATCGGTCACCTGGTTATCCGGCAGTTTCGCCAACTCCTGCTCACCGTACTGGCGGTAGCGCTGCACCACCTCAAACGACTTCTCGCGGCCTTCCGAACCACGGATAAGTTCCAGAGCCTCGTCCACTAAGGCATCCTCAGTCACAGGTCCGGTGAGAATCTCGCGCAGTCGCGCCCCTGTGGCGTCATCCTGTCGCAGTGCATAAAGAACCGGCAGGGTGAACACGCCCTCGCGCAAGTCCGTGCCAGGCACCTTTCCGGAGACTTCGGGATCAGCCCAGATGTCGATGATGTCATCGACGATCTGGAAGATCTGACCGACATTGCGGCCAAACTTAAACAGCGCCTCGCGGTGCTCGTCCGAAGCACCGCTGTGCAGCGCACCCAGCCAACCAGCAGAAGCAATGAGCACACCAGTTTTCTCCTGGATCACAGTCAGATAGTGCTCAATCTCATCCTCACCCTCGCGGGCGCCGACGGTCTCGCGCATCTGGCCAGTGACGAGCTCGCGGAAAGTCTCCGCAAAGTGCTGCACCGTGTCAGTGCCCAGCTGCGCCATAATGTCGCTGGCAATGGCGAACAGGTAGTCGCCCGCCAGGATGGCCACCGAGTTGTTCCATCGCTTATTCGCAGACTCCGCGCCGCGACGCTGATCAGACTCATCCATCACATCATCGTGGTACAGCGTCGCCAGGTGGGTCAGCTCCACCACCGCAGCCGCTTCAAGCACCTCTTGAGAGCTTGGATTCTTACCGTAATGGGCGGCAAGCAGCGCAAACATCACACGGAAGCGCTTGCCACCAGCGTCGAAAAGGTGGCTGATCTTGTCGGTAAGGAAAGATTCGCCAACCGATAGCCGATCCTTAAGCAGCTGCTCCACCTGCTGCATCGACTGGCCCAAGGCCTCGTTTAGTTGCGCGTCCCCGACGTCAGGGAGCGCCGGTTTACGGGGTGTGGCACTTGGCATGTCCGTGGTCAGCCTCGACTTTTCCTCTTGAACGCCACATGCTGGTACAACCGTGTACTTCGCATGTGTTTTTTACATGTCTATCGACACTTTAGTCGATTGGCGGGACGGTGTTTAACCCACATGCATACTTCACGCCTCTTACTTCCGCTACCGTTTACCCAGCACCGACGCCACCTCCGCCCCCACCTCCGTGAAACAATGGTGGTCGATGAATTCCCCTGTCGTTGAAACCCCCACGAATGCGCCTGCCAAGGTCGACGTCGATCTCGTCGTCGTGGGCGCAGGACCAGCCGGTTCCGCTGCCGCATTCCACGCCGCCCGCGCAGGCCTGGATGTCGCACTGGTGGACATGGCTGATGTCCCCGGCACCGGCGCTTTATCCGCCGAGAATTCCCCCACCCAATCCACTGGGCGCGATAAGACCTGTGGCGATGGATTAACTCCCCGCGCCGTCGCCGCACTCGAATCAATGGGCGCAGCGGATCTCCTCGACGATGCGCCCCACATCCGCGGCCTTAAACTGCATGGTTTCGGCGGTTCCATTACTGCCCCGTGGCCCGTGGGCAGCTTTCCACTCCGTGGCTCGGCTATCCCCCGCTCACGCCTGGATGCTTCCCTAGCAAGGCTCGCCATCGCTGCGGGTGCGCGTTTTATCCAGGCCAAGGTGAGTGACGCCACCTGCGATCCAACCACCCAACAACTCATCGAGGTGACGGGCACCCGCACCGGTGCAGGAGTGCAGAGCAAGTCAAAAGCAAGCACACACCTGCGGCTGCGCGGACGTTTCTTTGTGCTGTCCGAAGGCGTGCGAAGTGGCATCGCCCGGAAGCTCGGCGTGAAGTGGGATAAAGGTCTGGTCCATGGCATTGCCGCCCGCAGTTACGTCAACACGCCTTTCGGCGATGAGCCGTGGATTCACTCGCATCTGGAGCTCAACGATGCTGACGGCACCGCGCAGCCTGGCTACGGCTGGGTATTCCCGCTAGGCAATAGCGGTGATACCGGCCGGGCTAACCTCGGCTGTGGTGTGCTGGCCACCACTAAGCGCCCGGCAAAGGTGAATACCAAGAAGCTGCTGCGCGATTATGCCCAACAGGTTGGTGAGGATTGGGAAATCGACGGAGAGCCGGAATCTATCACCTCTGCACTGCTACCGATGGGCGGTGCCGTTAGCCGGGTGGCAGGGCCGAACTGGGCTGCAATTGGCGATACGGCGGCGCTGGTTAATCCGCTGAATGGTGAAGGCATCGACTATGCCTTGGAATCCGCGGAACTACTCGTCCGGTTGTTGGTGGAGGAATGGGGAAGGCCGGAGAAGTGGGCGTCCCAAATTAAGGGCAACAACGGCGCCGGCATCGAGCCAGAATGGACGGCCGAGCTCGAAAGACAGTATGGACAGGCATTCGGGTTGGCGCGGCGACTGGCGGTGGTTCTGACGATGCCGGGGCTAATGAGTGCACTCGGGCCGCTGGGTATGCGCGGGCCGCTGGCGAACCGCACGATGGGGGTGGCGACGCGCCTGATGGGGAATTTGGTCAGCCCGGAAGATCGCGATTTTGCTGCGCGGATCTGGAGAGGTGCGGGGCGCGTGGTGAACCTCGCGCCGATCGATAAGCCCTTCGCCGCACGGGGCTAGACGCGCAGAACTACCGGCGCTGGGCTAGTAGCGCAGGACTATCGGCGAATGGCGCTGTGGAGAGCGACAATTCCGCCTGTGAGGTTCTGCCAGCCGACTTCGTCCCAACCGCACTCGCGGATCTCGGCGGCGAGTTCCTCCTGGCCGGGCCAGGCGCGGATTGACTCGGCGAGGTACTCGTAGGCATCCGCGTTAGAGCTGACGACCTTCGCGACCTTCGGAAGGGCGCGCATGAGGTATTCCTTGTAGACAGTTTTGAAGATGGGAATGACGGGGGTGGAGAACTCTGCCACGGCGAGCTTGCCGCCTGGCTTTGTCACGCGCGCCATTTCACGCAGGCCAGCGCGGAAGTCCACGATGTTTCGCAGACCGTAGTTAATCGTTACGGCGTCGAAGGTCTCGTCTGCGAAAGGAAGGTTGGTGCCGTCGGCACACACCATTGGCACGTCGCGGTGGGAGCCCGCGGACAGCATGCCGAAGGAGAAGTCGCAGGCGATGCATGTCGCTCCCGTACGAGCGAACTCTTCGGTGGATACGCCCGTACCAGCAGCAAGGTCGAGCACCAAGTCGCCGGGCTTTAAGTCCAGGCGCTTGCGGGTGCGGCTACGCCAATAGCGATCCTGGCCGAAGCTCAACACCGTATTAGTGAGGTCGTATTTCTTACCCACTGCGTCGAACATCGACGCAACTTCCTGCGGTTTCTTTTCCAAACTTGCCCGAGACACGACACACATCTTAGCGTGCCTCGATGCATACCCCGATCGCACCCGGCTAAGGGGGGCGGGGCTATCCGCGGATTGGGGGTCGCGTTAGCGCACCACTGGTTCTGCGGAACTTTCCGTTTCGGCCACTAGGTCTGCTTCTACAGCCGCCTGCTCCGACTGGGATTCGACGGTGGTCTGACGTACCTCGCGTACACCGGTGAAGTCGCGCTGCGAATTGGTGCGGGGTGCAGCCTTGCCACCCTGTGCAATGGCTTGACGATAGTAGCCGAGTAGCTGGTCACATAGGCTAGACCAGCTCTTGTTCTGCACACCTTCGAAGGCGTTGTCCCGGTAGGAATCCACTCCCCCAGCGAGGATGGTATCCACCGCGTCAACCAGCTCGGCCTCGAAGTTCTCCACGTTCAACAGGAAGCCGTTGTGGCCGGGCTTAATCAAATCGATCGGACCCCCGGCTGCCGGGCCGATGGTTGCCACACGGGAAGCCTGCGCCTCCTGAATGGCCTGACAGAACGTCTCGAACTGGCCGGTATGTACGAAAATATCCAGGCTGGCAAATGCGTGGGCTAGATCCTCGCCGTAGAGTCCGCCGGTAAACACCGCGGTGGGCATCAGTGCTTTCAGGGAGTCCATCTCTGGGCCATCGCCAACAATGACGATCTGCACGTCGTCTCGTCCATTCAACGCTGCCATGCGCTCCACGGACTTCTCAGCAGCCAGGCGCCCCACGAAACCGACGATCTTCCGGCGGTTCTCCAGGTCCATCACGTCGGTTTCGCCTGCTTTTCCACAGCGCTTTTCTTCACCAGCCAGCAGCCACTCACGACGCAGCTCCGACGAGCGCTTCGAGGGGTGGAAGCGTTCCGTATCCACCCCGCGACCCCAATGGGCCACACCACGCACCTTGTTTTCTTCCAGCTCGCGCATCGTTACGGAGCTTGGCGCCAACGTCATTGCGCACATGTTGTGCATGACACGCACCCAGCGCCAAGCCATTTTGGACAGGAACTTCAATTTGTAGTTGTTGGCGAATCCCGCCACGTCAGTCTGGAAAATCGCCACGCAGGGAAGTTTGAGCGCCCGAGCCGCCACAGCACCCGCACCACCCAGTACGAAAGGGCTAGCCAGATGCACAACATCCGGCTGGAATTTCTTCAGTTCGGTGTACACGCTCGGCATTGGCACGCCGATCGGCAGAGAGTTAATACCCGGCACATCGACAGCAGGGACGCGCGCAATGCGGAACCCCTCATAAGTCGCAATTTCTTCTTGCCCGTCTTTCGCACTCGGTGCAATAACTAGCGCTTCGTGCCCATTGGCTCGCAGGTGTTCCAGCACGCGGAGTACGGAATTTACAACCCCGTTAACATTGGGCAGAAAGCTCTCGGCAACAATCGCAACTCGCATACCCTTCAGCATCCCTTTTGTAGTTCACGCCCGCGTTTCGTCTGGGTAAAAACATTAACAAGTCTAGGGAAACAAAAGGTTACTTTCGCTACTCAAAGTTTATGTTTCTTTTCCCATCGCCGAATCAGCAACATCAGAACAGCGCACACGGCAAGCCCCACAGTCATTGAAGACAGCGCAGGAAGAAATGCCAACGTCCATCCTCGCCCCTGCACCTTGACGTTTTCCGGGTCACTAACCTGGTATTCCACGCGCACATTCTGGCCTTCAATAAGACCGGACGGGTACTTTAGCCCTTCCTCCGGCTGCCGAAAATTGCCCTCTGCATCGCGGAAACGCACGGTCGTTCGCAGGGTTTGTACCGACACAACCTCCGCCGTCGCCTCCCCCTTATCCCGCGAGATCGCATAGTCATCAATCGCAGAGGTGACGATCATGCCACCGCAGACCAAAATCACTATTGCCGCAAGCCCGATCACCACCTGCTTGACTCGCCTTAAACGGCGCGCAATTCGAAATTGCTTCGGGGTGAGCTCGTGGTTTCTCAAGCGATTCATTACGCGCCCGCAATTCTTTTTTCTATTTCTCGACGCCCACCTCTGCTCACCTTCACTTCCAGCACCGTGATCCCATGTGCCCCGATCTCAGCATGCTCATCAATGGCCATTGCGAGTTCCTCTACGTTGGTCGCTAGCTTGTGCTCTACCCCAAAACCAGCGCAAAGCTCTGCAAAGTCCAAGTCCAACGGAGTACCGAAGATCCGTTCGAAAGCCGCGGTGCCATCAGCGAAGGTGCGCAAGTTCTCTGCCCCCGGCTCCAAGGTCTCGAATATCCCGCCGCCGCTATCGTTGGTCAACACGATAAGCAGGTTATCGGGGCGCGGTTCCAATGGTCCGATATTCAGCCCACCGAGATCATGGGCAAAAGTCAGATCCCCCATCACAGCGATCGTGCGCGGTGCGCGGATAGCCGTCGGGTCAGCATGAGCGTGAGCCATCGCGGCCCCCACTGCGGTGGAGATCGTCCCGTCGATCCCCGCCGCCCCACGATTAGCTATAGTCTGCACGCCGTCAAAGGGCAGCCCGGCGCGGGAGGCATCTCGCACCGCTGTCGAAGCCCCTAGTACCAAGAGGTCACCGTCGCGCAGGGCGTCAGCAACAACGGCGACAGCGTGTACCGCCGTGAAGGGTTCGTGCTCGGCGAGTGCGTCGCGCACCTGTCCAGCTCCCATGTCGCTAATGGCGCGCGCTACTTGAAGCCACGTTTCTGGTTGCTCGCCGTGCGGGCGGACAGAACTGCCGACTTCGTCCACATTGCCGAATACATCGGTGACGTTACGGGTGTCGCTGAGGGCGATGACGTTGATGTCCTTGTTGGCCAGGAGTTTTGTGACGCCACGGTGGAGGGTTGGCCGGCCGATCACCACGATCTGTTCCGGGGTGGTGACCGCCGAATACTCGCCATCACCGACGACCTGGGTGCTAAACATGTCAACGGCCGCGCTATGGACAGGGAAGTCCGGGGCGGGGGCAATAGGCTCCGCAATGGTCGGCACGTCCGCCAATTCATCCATGATCGCTCGCGCCCAGGCGACGTCGCTGACGGAGCCCGCGATGACGAGCGTGCGGCGGGACAGGTCCACCTCGACCTGGCCATAGGGCAGCGTCCGGGTGCCACGGGCGGGCTGACCGGACGCGTGCGAGTCGTGCGCACCCTCGGTCGTTGCCGCATCTTCAGCAGTGTCTTCAGCGGCGGCGATTTCGCCCGCCCACAGCGATAGCTCGTCCAGCGTCGGCGGCACGAGCGGTTCCCGCAGCGGCACGTCCAGGTGGGCTCCACCGCCGTCGATGGGATCTGTTGCTGCAGCAATTAGCTTGCGCACCAGGTCGCGGAGCTCCGCTGCGGCATCGGTGCGCTTGGGGGCTTGACCCGTGCCAGCGTCGGTAACGGCGCCTTCCAGCGCCAGCTCGCCCGCGTTCAGGGTGCACACCGAATGGCTACCGAAGATCTCCGCCTGGTCGATGGTCTGGTTCGCCCCCGAGCCCAGCATGGAAAGCGGCCGGTTCGCCGAGAGCACAACCAGCGGCACGCCAGAGAGCGTGGCCTCCACCATGGCCGGCAGGCAGTTGGCCACGGCCGTCCCGGAAGTCATGACGACCGGCACCGGCTGGCGCGATACCTTCGCCAGTCCCAGCGCCAAAAAGGCCGCCGAACGCTCGTCGGTGCGGACGTGCAGGCGCACCCGCCCGACCCTTTCCGCTTCCACGAACGCCAGGTTCAGCGGCGAGTTCCGCGAGCCGGGGCACAGCACTGCCTCGCACACACCGCTGCGAATCAGCTGGTCAACCAGCACCAACCCCGCACGCACTGCAATGGGGCTAGTCAGCGCGGCGGAGTGTGTACCAGAATCCTGGGGAGAACTATCAGCGTTAGTCACAGTTCCACAATCTACCTTCCGCCCTCTAGGTAGCTATAAGCCGCACGCAGGCGGTCCAGCCACCAATCGCGCCGCTCGCCGGTAAGGCGGAACTCCGCCAGCCGGTCGGCATCGGGGGTTACAGCGCCGGTGTGCATGCGCCCATCGACGATCCGCCGTTCTGCGAGGTCGCGTTCAAAGAGCGTGCCGGTAGCCAGCCCGGCGGCGTTGGGTTCGGCGACCATGCCATCGTCATCGATGTGCACCAGGCTGGCGGCGGCCTGCAAACCCGCGCCGAGGCCAACCGCGGTATCCAGGGCCGAACTCACCGTGATGGATACGCCGCGTTGCGCGACCTCGCTGGCCACCCGGCGGAGCTGATCCACGCCCCCGAGCGGCGGCACCTTGAGCACGGCCACGTCGCACGCCCCCGCGTCGGTAACCTCCTTGACCGCTGTGATCGGATCCGCGCTCTTACGGATGGCCTCGTCGGCAGCAACGCGCACAAACAATCCCCGCCGCATGAGGCTCTGGCGCACCTCCGCCAGCTCGGCGACGGTGCGGCAGGGCTGCTCCACATAATCCAGCGGACCGTCGGCGACGAGGGTTTCCACGACCTCCAGAGCTTGCTGGACGGTCCAGCCACCATTGGCGTCCATGCGGATCCTCGGGGCACGAACCCCCTGGTCCGCATACCACTGCCGAACTGCACGGACGCGCTGAACATCCTGGCGCATGCTGGCGGCCGGGTCGTTGGCCAGGGCGTTCTTCTCTGCAACCTTGACCTTCACAGTGGTGCAGCCCGGATAACGCGCCATGAGCTCGCCGATGATCCCCGGCTGGTCGTCTACGTCCACTGCGGGGATGGTCGCGTTGACGGCAACCCACTCATCGGCGGGGGCTGAACCGCTAGTTCCATAGCCGTACTGGATCGCCGAACGCAGCCACAGGGAGGCCTCGGCCGGTTCGTATTCCGGAAAAGGGGCGAACTCGGCCCACTGGGACGGGGCGTCAATAAGAAGGGCCTCACGTACAGTCACGCCACGGAAGGGCACCCGCATCGGCAGGGCAACCACGTCGGCGCGCTCGAGTAACTCGGCGAGCGACGGCAGCGGGAAAGACAAGTTAGAAGACGGGGCGGAACTGTTCATGCTTCCTACCTTGCCAAAAGCGGTCGGCCGATAGAATGGCGGGCATGACTGATTCCAGCAATAACCCCTTCAACCCCGAGCTGTGGCGCCCGGTCGATGTGCCGGGTGTAGATAACTTCACGGACATCACCTACCACCGCCACGTCGGCGAAGGTCGCGCCAACGGCATCGTGCGCATCGCCTTCGACCGCCCGGAGGTACGCAATGCCTTCCGCCCGCACACCGTCGACGAGCTGTACCGGGCGCTGGATCACGCGCGCCGCACTCCAGACGTGGGCACCATCCTGTTGACCGGCAACGGGCCTTCCCCGAAAGACGGCGGCTGGGCGTTTTGCTCCGGCGGCGACCAGCGCATCCGCGGCCGTTCCGGTTATCAGTACGCCACCAGCCACGATTCGGACGTCGCCGCCGCTGGCGCAGAAGGGGTGGACGAGGCCCGCGCGAAGGTGGAGGGCGGCCGCCTGCACATCCTGGAGGTGCAGCGCCTGATCCGCACGATGCCGAAAGTTGTGATCTGCCTGGTCAATGGCTGGGCCGCTGGCGGCGGGCACAGCCTGCACGTGGTGTGCGACCTGACCCTGGCCTCCCGCGAGCACGCGAAGTTCAAGCAGACGGACGCCGACGTCGGCTCCTTCGACGCAGGCTATGGCTCCGCCTACCTGGCCAAGCAGGTGGGCCAGAAGTTTGCCCGCGAGATCTTCTTCCTCGGCGAGGCCATCGACGCTGAAACGATGCACCAGATGGGAGCTGTCAACCGTGTGGTGGACCACGCGGATCTGGAGGACACCGCCATCGAATGGGGCCGCAAGATCAACACCAAGTCCCCCACCGCGCAGCGCATGCTGAAGTTCGCCTTCAACCTAACCGACGATGGGTTGATGGGCCAGCAGGTCTTCGCAGGTGAGGCTACGCGCCTGGCTTACATGACCGACGAGGCAGTTGAAGGTAAGGAGGCCTTCCTGGAAAAGCGCGTGCCGAACTGGGACGACTTCCCGTACTACTACTAACTAAGGCAGTCCGGGGCTCTCTAAGACAAGTCTTCTTTGACAATTCTGCGCCCTTGGCGAAGCCCGCCTGTCGTCCAATGACTCAGGACGCACAGCGCCAAAGCAAGAACTGAAGTGAGTACGACATGCGGCTCCGTGGGCGCAGGTATCAGCCGAGAGTCCCCTAGAGGGACTAAAGAACGGTAGGCAGGCATAAACCCCTGGATTGCGATACAAGCCGCATAGAAGCCCAGGGAGCTAACTCCCGCCCAGTAGGGACCAATCCACGGTGATAGCCCCAGAGTCACCGATGCTACAAGGGTGCTGCTCGTCAGAATCATCAACACTACGGTGTTGGCAGGGTAAATTCTCAATAGCTGCCCCATTGCCACCGCCGCCACAAGCCATATACCCACGAAGGTGACGCACAGGGAAAACAATGCAACCCCTCGTGCACGTGAAGAACTGCCTTCCCATTGAGCACTTAGAGGTTCAATCAAAACTGCCGCCACAGTACTCAAAAGTAGGAAGACCAACTCCATGTAGAGCACGTATTTAGGCTCATATACCGTGTCCCAGTTCACTTGAAATCCACCATCGCCAACCAAGACAACTGCAAACATTGCCAGGAGGGAGGCGCCCACAACCCAACTCAGTCTTCGGGTCTGCCAACCGTACTTAAGAACCTGCATTAGCACCGCCAGAATAACTGCAGGTACTCAGTTCTTCACTGTGTTCCTGCACGATCGTTTCCATCTGAACGTCATTAAACTGTCGCTCTTTAGGATGGTCTGGTTCGCTACTAAAAGTTTCACGGGCCGTGACGGGAACCCTAGACAACAGCCAGTCGTTAACTTCGAAAGAAGTGTTGACAGCAGACTCGGAGGATTCCGGTCCACACACTAGAACCCCGGAAATAGCTTCGATCAATAAAGCACCAAAACGAGATCCTTGACCAGGCTTAAGCTCTACAACTCCAACGCCAAAAGGCAAAGGCTTCGCTGTATCGACCAGGGACGAATCTTTCATTTCATAGAAACCCGCCCTCGACCTCCCTACAACATCATCGACTGCATTGAGCGAGGTTCTAATTCTTACTAATTCGGGCTGGTTCTCCTCGTGTACACACACTGTGCGCTCACCGACTACCTCACAGACCTGTTTTTCTCTGGCAGAGGCAGAATACTCAAAAATCTCCACGGGACCGGCAGGCGAAACCAAAGCGATGATAAACACGGCAATGGGGGCAGCCAAGGACATAATCACTCTAGAAATGACACCCTGAGACCTCGTAGCGCCAGCACTATAGAGAACAAGAACCAAAATCACTATAAAGACAAGCCCCAACAGTAATTGCCGGTTCAGCCAACTATCTGAATAAATGAAACTAGGTAGCTTCTCAGCCGGAAGTATCGGAATAAACCGCAAGGTCGAAAACCCATTAACTGCAGACATGGGAAGCACGGCGAGAAGGGCAACCACAATCAGGGATACTTTCAGATCAGCAGCCAGGTAGCCAATGACATGACCAAGAAACACCGAAAAAACAATCGACCCTAAGATGGCCAGGTAAAGTTTAAACTCCGGTGTTCCACCCCCAGCTGTTGCAATAGCAAAGCCGAAGCAGATAAGCAGTACGGCAACAACGCTAACTATAGACACCGCTAACCACGTTAATGTTGTCCAGATAGACTGCCCGTAAGGGCTAACTCGAGTTCCAGCCATAGTGCTTATCCGCCCCGGAGAGTGCCCGACGACCTGCAGCACCGCAGCTATCCCGCCTACGAGTGGCATCACGACGACAAGTGAGTTCGACAAGTTCGACTCAATAAGACCCCACTGCTGATAGGGAGCCTTCAACAACTCAAGTTGAAAGAGAACTTCCGTTAAGGTAATTACACCGGCACCCGCAAGCATGATCCAACCGAGGGAAGACCGAGCATACAATCTAATCATGCTTCGGATCCTCCCCATTCTGGGATCGCAGGCTCTGAACCAAGTCCGAGTATCCAGCTTCAAACTCAGTTCCATATCGAAGGTCATCGCTGGTAGCAAGACCCTCTCCCATACCCTCGAGCGACCCAGAGTACAGGAGCTGCCCCTCTGCTATGACCCATACATCATCAGCCAGATACCGAAGATCTTCCATATGGTGGGTAGAAATAAGGACGAGCCTGTCATCGCTAGCAGCGTCGGCAATGCATTTCCGCATTAGCATTCTCGATTCCGGATCCAACCCCGTAGTGGGCTCGTCGAGAATCATTACCTCCGGCTCGTGTACAAGGACGCACGCGAGTCCAAGCCGTTGCCGTTGTCCACCCGAGAGCGCACCAGCCTTCAGCACTTGCTGCTCATTCAGACGAACAACATCAAGCGAATTTTCCACAGCACGATTAAGTTGCTTCCCCGTTAGACCATTAACCCATCCAACATATTCGACAGTGTCTTTGACACACATCCCGGGAACAAACGTGAAACGCTGCGGTAAGTAGCCAATAGAAGAGTTTCTCTGATACTCATCCATCGTTTTCCGCCCATGCTCTGTCACCAGATAGACTGAACCCTTCGGGGATTTCAACCGACCAGTGACAATATTCAGCAAGGTACTTTTACCGGAACCATTCGGCCCCAAAATACCCGTAACACCTTCATTAAAGGTTCCAGTAATGGAGCGCAACACTGGCTTCTTACCAAAGATCTTCCTATACGAGAAGCTCAGTTCTTCTAATGATAGTTTCATGCGTCGGAACTCAACCTCACAGGAAAGTTAGCAACGCACACCGCGATCTCCTTGCTTCTTATTACCAGTATCGCTTCTGGTTTCGCCAAAGTATGTCCCCCTTCCTTTACATACTCCATATGCGCGAATGGCTCCATTTCCATACCCCCAAGATTCACCAATCACCTCATCGGGAAGAAACTTCCGATCCTTCCGCAACTGCACTCGAAATCCAACAGGATTGGCGCAGTCAAACCGTCCTCCCTGCACCCCTAGCCCTTTCCCGTTCTGCCCCACAGCCCAGGTATGAAGTCGGCAATTCCCTGCTGCTGTGGTCATAAAACCACCCTCCACCCTCTCATCAGGATGGGTAACCCCCTCTTGCCTATCAACAAGCCTTCCATCAGGCTCCCGCAAGTTGTTCTCAACAACAGCATGACCGACATCCTCTGCCTGCGCACTCTGAATCGCACCCCCTGCAAGCCCCATAACTGACACCAAGCCTGCAACCACAGCTTTCATTTTCACCATTTTGGATCCATCTCCTTTTCAACATCGGGGCAGCAACTCCACCCTCAAAGGCATTAAATCCCAACAAGGACGAGACATCAATAAGATAATTAAACCTAACCACTTTTGGGGGCAAAATTGATTGGGCATGAACACCCCTCCACTAGCCGCGCAGCTTATTCCACGCCGGGGGCATCGGGGCTTGCACGTCCAGCACCTCGCCATCCGGTAGCGGCACCACCAGCCTGCAGGCGTGCAGCATCAGCATCCGCACCCCCTTCTCCGCGGCCGCCCGGTTTTGCGCAGTGGCACATCTATCCGCTGCGGTTGTCTACCAGTTCTTTTCACCCCACCGGAAACCACCGCCAGGTAGTAGCGCTGGATGTCCTCCGCGCCGGTACGTAGAAGCTCCTGCAGGTGCCGCAGCATCTTCGAGTTCTTGGCTACCATCAGCAACCCGGAGGTTTCCTTATCAAGCCGGTGTGCCAGCTCTAGTTCCTTTACCTTCGGCCGTAGCACGCGCAGCGCCTCGATCACCCCAGCCTTGACCCCACTGCCGACGTGCACGGCGATGTTGGCGGGCTTATTCACAACGAGCAGGTCGCCGTCTTCAAAAACGATATGCCGGGACAGCCTGCGGGCCAATTGTTCCGCCGCCTTGCGATCCCCCGTAGGCGTCGGTTTCTCCGCGGCGACTTCCAGGGCGGGCAAGCGAACCTTGTCGCCGACAAGGGTGCGCTGGTCGGGTTTGCACTTGGTGCCGTTGACTGTGATCTGCTTGGTGCGCATCAGGCGGAACAGCACTGTGGCGGGCACGCCCTTAACCTGCGAGCGGATGTACTTATCCAGGCAACGATCCGCCTGCGAGTCGCTCACGATCAGGGTCTGGGGGTAAGGAATGATTCATGGTGGCTCTGGCCTCTATCTGTAGCAAATTGACCTGCCACAAGCCCGGCCATGCCCCCTCTAAGTTGGTACCGTTAGCGACATGAATATTTTTAAAGATGTTTGCATCACGATTTCCCGCATCCTCGTGGGCATCGTGCTGATCGCCCACGGTTGGCAAAAGTACGATTCCTGGACCATCGACGGCACTGCTAAATCTTTCGATTCCATGGGTGTACCATGGCCGAATGCATCCGCGCAGATCGCAACTTATTTCGAGCTCGCCGCGGGCGTGCTACTAATCCTCGGCCTGCTGGTTCGGATCGTCGGTCCGCTGCTGTTTATCCAAATGGCCTTCGCTTTTGGCTTCGCGCACTGGGGCAAGGGTGTCTTCATTGCCGATGGTGGCTGGGAGCTCGTCGGGGTTCTGGGTGCGGCGGGCCTCGCTCTGGCAGCATCCGGCTCAGGCCGCTTTAGCTTGGACTATCTCTTTATGACGCCCGTACGTGCCCGCAAGGAACGTAAAGAAAAGGCGGCGCAGGAGGCCAACGGTAGTTATTCTCCCGCAGCCGCGCCTGCCGGAGAGGCTGGAGCCCCAAACGCAGCTCCAAATGCTGGGCAGAGCCCGTTCGGCAGCTATGGGTCCGCCAACCAGGGTTCCAACTTCCAGGGCTCGCCCGCGCAGGCTCCCAACAACCAGGGTTCCAACCTCTGGGGCAACAACCAGGGAAATAAGCCCCAGAACAATACGCCCTGGAGCAATCGAGGAAATGATGGTTATGCTGGCTACACCATCGGTGGCACGGACAGCGCTGGCAGTGCTGGCGCCGTTGGCGCTGCCGGTGGCGCCGGTGCGGCGGGCATGACGAACGGCAGTGACGCTGATGCTCCGACCACCCAGTGGAATAGCAACCACGGCAGCCCCTCTAGCAACAGCTCTGTCAGCTTCTTCAGCTCCGGTTCAGATTCGGGCTCTGACAGCGACTCCAGCGGCGGAGACGGCGGCGGTGATGGCGACTAAAAGCCACAGGTTACCCGGGCTCTAAAACTGAGCGGCTGAGCAGCATAACTACCCCGCAGGAAAGGGCAGAAACCCTCTCCGGCGGGGGTTTATTTTTGGCTCTCCCTCCCCACATAAGGTGGGCAGAAAAAATACTTGACGTTTCCAACAGTTGTTGTTTACCCTATGTTTAAATAAATACACACTCACGATTCACCAGGAAGGAGAGCGTGCATCATGTTCAACCCATTTAGTCAGCTCCGAGCAAAGCTCTGGACAACCGACACCACCGAGGAGCCCGATCAGGCAGCCCCCGAAGTCGCTGACGTCGCCGATGCGTTCCCCCTCCCCGAGGAATACCGCATCTACTTCGAAGCCAACAGTGACCTCCCGACCCCCTTCTTAAACGCTTTGGATACCCGCAGCCCCTCTTACCTCGACATCATCGCCTACCTCATCGACACTGGAAAGACCCCCGCCACCCGCCAGGACATTCAGGCCAGCTTCCTCGCAGTGCACAAGCGCCTCCCCGGCCCGGCGGAGCTGAAAACCACTGTAGAGCGAGTCCAGGAGTTCGGCCTTACGGCCAGCTAACCACGCACGGGGGCTGTCCACGCCGGGTTGTACATTGGTCAGCATGACCGGAAACCCCGTTTCAGCCTCAGCCCCCGTTTCAGCCCGAGTCCCATCTCGAGCCCCAGCTCGAGTCCCACTGCAGCCGACCATCATCAGTGCTGCCTCGCCAGCACTTTTCGGCGCCTCACTCACGGCACTCAGGCAACTGCTGGCAGGGGAAATTTCCATCCTCCCCCTCCCCGCGGACTGGCACCGCACCTGCCCCGACCTGCCCCACCACATGCGGGCGGGCAGCTCGCTCGATGCCGACATGGTCGCGCCCGGCACGTTGATCGCCTGCACCTCTGGCTCCACCGGCACACCGAAGGGTGCAGTGCTCGGGTCGCGGCAGCTCACCTTTAGTGCGGACGCCACAGCTTCCTTCATCGAGCGCCACTTTAAAGCCCTACCGGGGGCCTGGCTGCTCACGCTCCCGGCCCATCACATCGCCGGAATACAGGTATCGCTGCGCAGCCTGCGGGCGGGTTACACCCCCCTGGCCGCCGAGCACTTGCGGGACGGCGCGCGCTTCAGCGCAGCCGGATTTATCGCAGACACAGAGGCATTGGCGGAAAAGTACCCAGGGGTTCCCCTCTACACATCTCTTGTACCCGCGCAGTTGGATAGGCTCGCCGACGAGCCCGCCGCTGTGCAGGCACTAACTCGTTATGCCTGCGTACTGGTCGGTGGGGCGGCGGCGCGTGGTGGCGTCGTAAAGAAGATGGCGGAAGCAGGAGCGAAGATCGCACTAACCTACGGGTCGAGCGAAACCGCCGGAGGGATGGTGTACAACGGCCATTGTCTACCGGAAGCACGGGTGCAAATTAGTGACGCCGACGAGCGCGGAGTCGGGCGGGTACGGATCGCCGGACCGATGGTGGCCGACGGTTACCGCAACGTGGACTCGACGGAGGCGTTCCCTGCTGCGGGCGAGTTTCTGACCTCCGACATTGGAGTGCTGGATGGTGACGTGTTGCGGATTCTGGGGCGCGCCGACGGGGCGATCAACACGGGCGGATACAAAGTACTCCCCGAGGAGGTCGAAAAAGCCCTGTGCCAAAACGTTCCCGGCGCGGAAGCCGCCTTCGCTGCGGGCATAGAAGACCCACAATATGCAGAGTTCGGCGAGTCGATTGGCGTGCTGGTAGTTCTCAAGGACGGTGCTGTCCGAGCCACCGCACCCGGAACCACCGCGTCCGACACCACCGCGTCCGACATAACCGAGATGGTGCGTACAGCCATGCGCGGACAGGCGAAGCCCGAACTACTCCCCCGGCGCGCTTGGGTAATCAGTGAAATGCCGACCACCGGACCGGGGAAAATCGACCGCCGACAAGCAGCGGAACTATTGCGCGGGATGGTGCAAGAGAGCGCTCAGAAAGCCAAGCCTCTTAGGGGACTAGAATAAGGGTTTTTGAACAAGTGCCATTAAGAGTGCGAACTCTAGAAAGGCGAACCATGACCTCCACCAGCAGGCAGTACCCCGGAGCAACCCCAGCCCAATGGCTCGAAGGGGCGCGTCCGCACACCTGGGCCAATGCCATTGCCCCTGTGCTTGCGGGCACAGCTGCCGCCACCCTGGAAGGTGCCGCCAACCCACTGCGGGCAGTTCTGGCCGGGGTAGTTGCGCTGGCGATGATCGTGGGCGTGAACTACGCCAACGACTACTCCGATGGCATCAAGGGAACGGACGACGACCGTTCCGGTCCGCTGCGTCTGACCGGCAGTGGCCTTGTGGAACCGAAAAAGGTGAAGTACGCCGCGTTTGCCGCCTTCGGAGTGGGTGCCGTTGCCGGCATTGTGCTGAGCGTGCTGAGTGCTTGGTGGCTAATACTCGTGGGTGCGGCCTGCATTGCGGGCGCTTGGTTCTACACCGGTGGAAAGAACCCGTACGGTTATCGGGGACTAGGCGAAGTAGCCGTGTTCGTCTTCTTCGGCCTGGTAGCGGTGCTGGGCACGGAGTTCACCCAGACCGGCGCCGTGAGCTGGCGCGGCGGGCTGCTGGCCATTGCCGTCGGTAGCCTTTCCAGCGCGGTGAATCTAGCCAACAACTTGCGCGATATTCCCACTGATTCTGTCACGGGAAAGATCACGTTGGCTGTGCGCCTGGGGGATGCAAACACCCGCCGACTGTGGGTGGGGCTGGTCGCCTTGGCGGTAGTGGTGACTATCGGCATTAGTGTCGGCCACTGGTGGGGGCTGCTTGCGCTGCTGGCTGTGCCACTGTTTGTAATTGCCGCCCGCCCTGTAACCCATGGCGCCGAAGGAAAGGCGCTGATCCCCGTGCTGGGCATGCTGGGGCGTGGAATGCTGCTGTGGTCGATTCTGGAGTTTGCCGCCGCCCTGTTGGCCTAGCCAAACTCCACCCCGTGGAAACGAACTTTCGCCTCGATCTCGTGGGTAAGTCCTACTCGCCACGTTGAGGGAACCACAGGGGCCAAAATGAAGTTCACACCAAAGGAGCTGACGCTATAAATCCCCTTTGGCAGCGGTGCCGTGGGATTGACCTTATAGCGTTCCAAGGCCGATTCATGCCCTAGCCGAGTACGGAGTCCAACCCTTACCTCGAACTCTCCATCCAGGGTGCCCGCGCTCCTCGTCCACTTCCTCTTCAACTTCCTTGCCAGTTTCCGTCCGGCACCAACCGAGAGTGTCCCTACGGTGTTGTAGCGACGGTCGTACACGCCCACCCACGCTATGTCTCTCCACGGTATCCGCACTGCCGCATCACCCACCCCAAAATCATCGGCGATAAAAGCCAGGTTCGCCCCCTCCCGCGCGCTGGCATTAGCCCGTGCATTCACGTCTTTCTGGCTCATGTACCAGCCCCACAACGCGATGCCCACGATGGCGATGGCAACCAAAGGAACCGGGGACTTCTCCTCGATGGCCATAGCCACGCACGCCACCCCCAGCCCGCAGAACAGCAGCCCAATCGTAGCGCCGCCTATCTGCTTTTTCCGCTGCTGTCGGGAGTCTGCCCATACCACCACGTCCCGGGGTTTGCCGTTCATAGCAACGATTCTAAACTGCAGACGACCGCCACCAAGGTCGGTAGACAAACTATAGGGAAAAACTATAGGGAAATTAATCGTCCAGGCGCTCGCGCAATTGGTTACGCAGCTCCTGCTTGTGGGCCTGCCTATCGGCATCCCACGCCGCCACCTGCTCTGTTACCCGTAGACGCAGCCCCTTAAACATGAACATCGACAGCGGCAGAGCCAGGATCAAAGCCAACGTCATACTCACCAGCAGCGGGAAGTAGTCCGCCATCCCCAGCAGAATCACGATCGAGTGGATGATGAACGTCAGCACTAGGAATAGCAGCAGGCGCAGGAAGCCATACAGTGCGATGTCGCGGACGGCCTTGCCCTTGTTCACCGCTGGCGGAACCGAGCCTGCATTCTCAGCGTTTGTCGCCTGCGCAGCCTGTACGGGCTGCCTGGGCTGCCTGGGGTGCACAGCCTCGTCTGCCTGATTCTTCGGCTTCACATCATCGTTAGTCACGCCCACAACACTACGTTCACCCCTTGGTTATGCGGTAATCGCAGACTGCGAGCTATGTCGCACAGATACTCTAAGATCATTGCCATGGGTCGATTAGTTTTGCTCCTCATGGTCATCGTCACTGTCGTGCTGCTGTGGAAGGCATTCGGTCCACAGACCTGGGGAAATAGGTCGCCGTTGAGACGTAGGGGCGTCCCTAATAAAAAAGAGGGACTAAGCCACAAGGGGCCGGACGACGACCCCGACTTCCTGTGGAACATCGAAAAAGAGCGCTTCAAGCAGCGACGCGCGCAAGAGGCCAAGGAGGCCGAAGAAGCCGAGCGGAAGCGCCGACAAGAGCGCCGCGAGCAGCAGCAACGAGAGCCGCGCGGTGATAAGCGCGGCGAGAACACCCGCGACGAGCAGAGGCCGAATGGCCCAGAGAACGCGGACGGCTCGGACGCTCCGAAAGACGGAGAGTAGCTAGAGCAGCTCCACGCGCGGCGAACGGCCAGTTCGGTAGTGGTCGATCAGCAGGAAGATGTTGTCCCAGTTCTTGTACACCTCGGCGCGGCGCAACACGTCCGTATCCTCAACGCTGTCCGGTGTACGCCCCTCACCCGGTGCACGGTACAGCGGCCCCGGCATCGGCGGCGGCACACCCGGCACTGCTGGGGCTTGTCGGCGTTTCTCGTGCTGAATGATCGCCTGCTCGTAAACCATTCCCGGTAGCACCGGCGAGATGCCCGCGAAGTGTGCGTAATCCAGAGCCGGGTCGCCGATAGTCATGTCGGAGAAGTCGATCACGCCCACGCCGCCGTCCGCGTTCCACAACATGTGATCCTCGTGCAACTCTCCGTGGGTCAGGGCACGTTGCTGGCCGGCACGGGCAATCAGCTCGTCCACCTCGGCAAACACGCGCTCGACGAAAGTTTCCTCCGCGGCGGAAAGGTGCGGGGCCAGGATCGATCCCACACGTTCCTTCATCAACTCCAGCTTGCCCGGCAGGGTGCGCGGCGCGCGGTTGAGCTCACTGGTGGCCCTGCCATCGGTCCACCAGGAATCCACACGACTCATGGGCAGCACGTCCGGGTCGAAGGCGTGCATCGTGGCCAACAGACTACCTAGCTGCTCGGCCACCCAGGCCCGCTGGCTGGTCGACAGCGTCTGCCAGAGATCGGCAGTCAGCGGTTCGCCGAGCAGCTCGGTTTGCATGGTCAGCATCACAGGCTCGGCGGTGTTGAAAGTCCCTCGAGCATACGCCTGCCGCACTGTCCCCGGCACCCGTACCTTGGTGCGGCGGAACAGCTGCGCGATCAGCGAGGATTCCAACATCGCCTGTTCCCGGTATTCCTTCTCGAAGGGAACGCGCACCACGACGGACTCGGGAAGCATGTCGTTGAGTTCAAATTCCTTTGAGCGCAGTCCGTCCAGAATCACCACTGCGTGGTCGATGCCCTGCTTCGGCACGCGCTGGCCCGTCCATTCCAGATCGCGCCAGGTGCGCGCCACCATCTCCGGGATGCTCTCGATCGAAATAGCCACTTGCCTACCGCTCTTTCCCGCGCTTCAGCAGCCCGCTGAGGTACTGCCCGTAGGCGCTCTTGCCCAGCTTGCGTGCGGACTCCCCCAGCTCCGCATCGTCAATGTAGCCCAGGCGCCATGCGACTTCCTCCGGGCAGCTGATCTTCAGACCCTGCCTCTGCTCGACGGCGCGGACGAAGTCACCGGCGGCGGCCAGGTCGTCCACCGTTCCCGTGTCCAGCCAGGCGGTACCGCGCGGCAGCACCTCCACGTGCAGGCGCCCCTCCGCCAGGTAGCGGCGGTTGATGTCCGTGATCTCCAGCTCGCCGCGGTCGCTGGGTTCCAGCGACTTGGCGATCCGCACTACATCATTGGAGTAAAAGTACAGGCCGGGAACTGCATAGTTGGACTTCGGCTCCGCGGGCTTTTCCGCCAAGCTCAGGGCCGTGCCTTCGCGGTCGAACTCCACCACTCCGTATGCCTCGGGTTCGGCCACCCAGTAAGCGAAGATCGCCCCGCCGTCGGGGTTGTGGAAGCGCCGCAGCTGGGTGCCCAGGCCGGTGCCGTAGAAAATGTTGTCGCCCAGCACCAGAGCCACCGCGTCGTCGCCGATGAAGTCCTCGCCCACGATGAAGGCCTCCGCCAGGCCATTCGGCTGGTCCTGCACCGCGTAGCTGATCTGCACGCCGAACTGCGAGCCGTCGCCCAGCAGCCCGCGGAACTGTTGCGCGTCCGCACCCGTGGTGATAACCAGAATGTCGCGGATGCCCGCCAGCATCAGAGTCGTCAGCGGGTAGTAGATCATCGGCTTGTCGTACACGGGCACCAGTTGCTTGGAAATGCCCTGCGTAATCGGCCACAGCCGCGAGCCGGTTCCCCCGGCCAGGATGATGCCCTTCATCAGTCGGCTTGCTCCCATTCGTCGGCAGCCTGCAGCGCCTCGGCCCAGTCGGCGCGCAGCTGTGCCTCCCATGCCCGCACCTCGCGGTATTCGGGCAGGCGGTCGCGTACCTCGCTCAAGCTCGGCGCCGAATCGTCCTTGTTGGATAGTACGGCTTGTTCCTTAGTGACGCCCCAGGCTACAGCCAGTTCCGCATCAAACGGGTCGATACCGTATTCCCTCTCCGGGTTGTATGCCTCGGTAACCAGATAGTTCACGGTCGTCTGGTCGGTGTGTGCGCGGAATCCGTGGCCCACGCCCAGGGGCACGTAGACGCTGAAATTATTCTCCGCAGACAGCTCTACGGAGATGTGTTGGCCGAACATCGGCGAGCCCACACGCACATCCACCAGCACGTCCGTGATAGCGCCGGACAAGCAGCTGACAAACTTCGCCTGCCCCGGCGGCACGTCCGCCAGGTGGATGCCCCGCACGACGTTGCGGGAGGAACGCGAAAGGTTCCCCTGGGCCACCTCGAAGGGGTACCCCAGCTTCTCGCCGAAAGCCTCCGCCTTGAAGCTTTCGTGGAAACTGCCGCGCTCGTCGCCATGCACCTTGGGCACATAAGCCCAAGCGCCGGGGATGGGGAGATCCACAATGCTGCCCGGTTCAGCGGTTGCCAGTAGCTCGTCGATGCGCGGGGTGGTTTCACTCATAGTTTCTACTTTAGCGGCGCTGCCGGACAACCAACGGCAAGGTTAGGCGGCGGGCTTAGAAGTAGCAGGCCATCGGCCCATCGGGGCCGTCGACGACAGTTACGGGAGTGTCGAAGATATCGGTCAGAATCTCGTCAGTCATGAGTTCTTCCGGGGTGCCGAAGCGCACGATGTGCCCGTCCTTGACGGCACAGATGTGGTCCGAGTATTTCGCCGCGAAGTTGATGTCGTGCAGCACCACAATGATGGTACGGCCGAACTCCGAAGCCGCCCGGCGCAGGTGCTTCATCATCTGCACCGCGTGGGCGATGTCCAGGTTGTTCAGCGGTTCGTCCAGCAGCACATAATCGGTTTCCTGGCACAGCACCATTGCCACGTAGGCGCGCTGCCGCTGCCCGCCGGAGAGCTGATCAAGGTAGCGGTTTTCCAGCTCGCGGAGGTTGAAGAAGTCGATGTAGGTGGAGATGATGCCCTCGTCCTGGCGCGTTAGCCGCCCCTTGGAGTACGGGAAACGGCCAAAGCCCACCAGCTGGCGGACCGTCAGGCGGGTGACGAAGTGATTCTCCTGGCGCAGGATCGACAGCACCTTCGCCAGGTCCTTGGACTTCGTGGTGCTCACGTCAAAGCCGGCGACCTCGATGGTGCCCTCGTCCAGATCCAGCAGCCTGCCCATCATGGTGAGCAGGGTGGACTTGCCCGCGCCGTTGGGGCCAACCAGGGAAGTTACTCCCCCGGCGGGGATTTCCAGGTTCGCCGGACCGATGCTGGCTCCGGAGCCGGAGGCGTCACTATATTTCTTAGCGACTTCGGACAGCTTGATCACAGTCGCCCCTTTCTAAGAATGACGTAGAGGAACACCGTACCGCCGACCAGCTCAATGATGATCGAGACCACGCCCTGAGCGTAGAAGATGTGATTCATCACGAAGTACGCGCCCGCCAGCACCAGGAAGGCCGTGGCAATGGCCATCGGGAAGACATAGCGGTGATCGGAGGTACCCGCGAATTGGTAAGCCAGCGTGGCCACCAAGAATCCCAGGAAGGCCATCGGGCCAACCAACGCGGTGGAGACGGCCATGAGGACCGCAACCAGGATGAGCACCACGATCGCCTTGCCCCGGTGGTTAATACCCAGGTTCGTTGTGGCATCTGACCCCAAGGCCAGCACGTTGAGAGTGCGGGACATCAGCAGCAACGCGCCCGCGGCCACGGCAACCAGCACGATAGAGATCGGAAAGTACTCCGGCTCCGCGTTATTCACCGATCCGAACAGACGAGCGGTCAGTAGGTCGAAGTCGCTGGGCGTCAAAAGACGCTGCATGAAGGTAGACACCGACCCCAAACCCGCCCCGATAACAATGCCGACCAGCAACATCGCGTGCATATTCGCGTTCTTGCCGGTGAGCAGCCAGGAATACAGCAGCAGCGCGAAGCCGACCATGAGCACCAGCTGAATGATGTAGGTCGTCATGGTGCGGGCCTCCACCAGACCGCTGCCGCCCAGGAAGAACACTGTGGAAGTGTGGATGGCCACGTACAGCGACTCGAACCCCATGATCGACGGGGTGATGATGCGGTTATTCGTTACCGTTTGGAAGGCCACCGTGGCTACCGCCTGGGCAACCGCGACGATGGCGATGGCGATTACCGCATTCATGCGACGCTCCGCCAGCAGCCAGAAACCGCGCGTGCCGAAGGGCATCGGGTTGCCATAGGCCAGCAGCCCCACCGCGGAAGCCGCGCCCAGAACTACGATGATGCCGAGGGCTAGCCAGTACTTCGCCGCCATCGACTGCGTAGGGAACGCGCCTGATGAGCGGCCGGGAGTGCTCGAGAGCAAACGCTGCGGGACCAGCCGCTCGAGGGTTTGATTCGTCATTAGCGGTTCCTCACAATCAGCACGACAAAGACCACAGCGCCGACGATGCCCAGCACCACGGAAACGGGGATCTCGAAAGGCGAGATCAGCGTGCGAGCCAGCAGGTCACAAGCCGCGACGGTAGCGATGCCCACCAGGCACACCCACGGCAGGTTGCTGCGCAGGTCGTCGCCGCGGATCATCGAGACGATATTCGGCACGATCAGCCCCAGGAAAGGCAGGTTGCCGACCACGACAGTCACCACGCCCACGGCAATGGCGACCATCACAGTGCCTACCAGCACGATCCGGCGGTAGTTCATGCCCACACTCGTGGCGAAGTCCTCGCCGAGTCCAGCCAGGGTGAGTCGGTCGGCCAGCAGGAACACGCCCACCACGACCAACAGCACTACCCACAGCACCTCGTATTGGCCCTTGTAGACCGAGGTGAAGCTACCGGCGAACCACACACCCAGCTGCTGCAGCATGTCCGTCTGCAGGGCCACGAAGGTGGAGACCGCAGAGACGACCGCGCCCAACATGATTCCCACGATCGGCACGATCAGCGAGGAGCGCAGCGATACGCGCTGCAGGAAGAAGAAGAACACCATCGCGCCGACAAAGGAGAACACGACGGCGCCGACCATCCGCCCCATCACAGTCGCACCGGGGAAGACGACCATCACAAACAGCAGGCCCAGGCCCGCCCATTCAGTGGTGCCGGTGGTGGTCGGTGAGACGAAGCGGTTCTGCGTGAGCATCTGCATCACCAGTCCGCACATAGCCATCGCCGCGCCCGCCAACACCAATGCGATGGTGCGCGGGACGCGGGTGATGGAGAACATGTCGATGCCATCTTGCGCGTTGAAAACATCGTATTCGCCGATCAACAGGCTGCCGACGAGAAGCGCCCCTACAACCGCTGCGGCGACGAGGAACTTCCAGTCGACGAGTTTTCCCCGGGTACGCGCAACCCGAGGTTCGTTGCGAACCTCGGGTGACGTAGTGCTCTGAGCAGTCATTCCAGCTGGTCAATTCACTTTCTATAGCGTTGTGCGGTGCTGTACCGCGGCAATGCGCGGTGCTGCACGGCGGTGCGCAGTATTCGCGCTTTTTACTTCCCTTCGAAGGCGTCTGCCAGGGAGTTCAGGATCTCGGTGTAGGTCGTGATCGACTCGTTGATGTACGTATCCTGCGGTGCCACGAGCACGCGATCCTCCTTCAGCGCCGGCACACCCTTCAGCGCATCGGCGCGCTTGATCACGTCCGCCGCCGGGGAGTAATCCGGCTTGTCCGCGTTGATGGCACCGTCGCGGTCCATCACCAGCATCCAGTCCGGCTTCGCATCTGCGATTGCCTCGACGGAGATGTCATCGCCCTCGTGGTTGCTAGAGGCGTTGTCGACCTCCAGTGCCGGGTCCATGCCCAGCCAGTCGAACACGGGACCCCACACGCGGCCGATGTGCGGCGCAACGTAGCCGATTTCGCCGCCGGAGACGTTGACGGCCATGACCTTCTTGTCGCCATCCAGCTTGTCGTAGGCCTTCTTCGCGCGATCCTTCGCATCGTTGAAGTCCTGCACCATCTTGTCGGCTTCGTCCTTCTTATCGAAGATTTCACCCAGGGTAGTGATCTGGCGGATCAGCTCCTCGTCCATCGGCTTATCCTCGCGGGGCTCCAGCTCCACGACGGCCGCATCCGGGACCAGTTCCTTGATCTCCTCGTCGCGGTCCTTGAAGCGCTGGCCGCTGATCACCAGGTCCGGCTGGGCTGCCACCAGAGCCTCGAAGTCGGGCTCCTTGTGGTTGCCGAGGTCCTTGATCTCCTCGTTGTCCTTGTAGTCGGTGACGGTCGCCGGAACCAGCTTCTTTGGAGCAGCGGAAAGTTCCACTCCCCACTCGTTGAGGATCTCGAAGCTGCGGTTATCCAGTGCAACTACGGACTTCGGGTTCTTCGGAACCTGCAGTTCGCCGTTGTTGTCCTCGATGGAGATCGTGCTGTCGCTGCTGGACTGGTTGCTCGACGCACCCTCGTCAGCGGAGCCACAGGCGGCCAGGGACATACCTGCGGCCACGAGTGCGGCCAGCAGCTTGATGCGATTCTTTGCCATTTTTCCCTTAAAAGATTCAAACTAACTTAGTGTACGGTTAGCCGAACCTTACATAGGCTCCACTAAGTTAGTCAAGCCTTGCTTAAAAGGGCGGTCACCCCCGCGCGGGTGACGCTACGCGGGATCGATCTCTTCTGTGGCCACCTCTTGTTCGGTGGCGCGGTATTTCTTTTCGGACGCCGCCCTGGACTCAACCCACCACTTCTCATTCTGGCGGTACCATTCCACCGTCTCGGCAAGCCCGGAAGCGAAGTCCGTGAAGCGCGGCTGCCACCCCAGCTCGGCAATACTGCTGGGATCGATCGCATAGCGGCGGTCGTGACCCGGTCGGTCGGTGACGTGCACAAAGTCATCCGCCGGGCGACCGAAAAGCTCCAGTAGGTCGCGCACGACCTGTAGATTGGAGCGCTCCCCCTCTGCGCCGATGAGGTAGGTCTCCCCCAGTTTTCCGGAATCCAGAATCCTCCACACCGCATCGTTGTGGTCGTCCACGTGAATCCAGTCGCGAACGTTCTCACCCGTGCCGTATAGGCGGGGACGATGCCCCTCGATGAGGCCGGTGATCTGCCGAGGGATGAACTTCTCCGGATGCTGGCGCGGGCCGTAGTTGTTCGAACAGTTGGAGATAGTGGCCTTCAACCCCCGCGAACGCACAAATGCGCGGACGAAGTGATCCGCCGCCGCCTTGGATGCAGAGTAGGGCGAAGAAGGGTTGTACGGGGTATCTACCGTGAAACGGTTCGGATCGTCCAGGGCGAGGTCGCCGAAGACCTCGTCGGTGGAAATGTGGTGCAGGCGCACCCCGAGGTCCGCGGCCGCCTGGGCGACGTTCAGGGTGCCCTCCACGTTGCTGCGGGCGAAGATCGCGGAGGTGGCCAGGGAGTTATCATTGTGGCTCTCCGCCGCGAAGTGTACGACCGCCACCCGGCCGGCGGCGGACTGCTGGGGCTCGGCAGCGCCTTTGTTTCCTGCATCCCCTGCGGCTTCGGTAAGCGTAATCGCCCGCTCGAGAGCCTCCCGGAACGCCGACGCATCCGCCACGTCGCCTTCGATGAACTCCACCCGTCCCGGATAGGCATCCTCCAGCGGGGTGCCGTCGTCAGTGCGCAGATTCAGTGGGTTCGCTGCATACGTGAGGGCGTCAAAAATAAGAACCTTGACGTCCGGCCTGGTCTCCAGCGTGCGATGAACGAAGTTCGCGCCAATAAAGCCGGCCCCGCCGGTAACGAGGACGGTGGAAAAACTGCTCACGTTACTCCCCCGTTAGCAGGATCAGCGTAGCTATTGCCGGAGCATCGCCGAGGCTACGCAGAGCGTGCAGTTGGTGAGCAGGTACATGGATTGCGGTACCTGGGGTTAGCTCTACGATCTCCGGCGTACCTTCAGCTTCCGAACCGGGCCAGACAGTGAATTCGATGCGCCCCTGCTGCCCCATCACCAGAATCGGCTTCGGTGCCTTGTGGTCTGCAAACACGTCGCCTGGCTGGAAGGAGATACGCACCACGCGGGCACCATCGACATTGGCTGCGACCTTAACCTGTGGAACAGCACGACCGCCCTCGACGTCCTTCGGGACAGTGAGGTCCGGGATGAAGGTGTGCTGAGCGGCATTGTGCTCGGTCACGGAGAGATCCTTCCTGGATTAAGGCAGAACGGCGAATCTAGCGCCGAGCTAGTTCAGGCCAGCGTAGGAGTGCAGGCCGGAGACCACCATGTTGATGAAGAAGAGGTTGAATACCATCGTGGCGAAGGCAAAGACGTTGATCCACGCGGACTTCGGGCCACGCCAGCCCGGGGTGGCGCGGGCGTGCAGGTAAGCAGCGTAGAGAATCCAAGTGATGAAGGATACGGTCTCCTTGGGATCCCAGTTCCAAAAACGTCCCCATGCAGCATCCGCCCAGATGGCGCCGAAGATGACGCCCAGGCCGAAAATCGGCAGCGCCCACACGGCGGTGCGATAAGCCAGTGCGTCCAGCTTGCTGGCCTCTGGCAGCGGAGCGGCGAACGTCCGCAGCCAACCCTTTTCCTCGCCCTTCGGCTGTGCACGGCGTACCAGATACATCAGCGAAGCCATGCCGGAGATCAAGCCGATGCCGGCGCCAATAGAGACCACGGATACGTGGATGACGAACCAGTAAGACTGCAGCGCCGGTACCACCGGAGCGGTCTCTGCGTATAGCTTGGTGCCTGCGTAGAACAGCAGGCCGACAACCGGAGTCAGGACCCACGGCCACATGACGCGCATTGCCTTGCGGCGGATCATAAGCGCGGCAACGATCATGGCGAACAGGGTGACCACGCCGACGTATTCGAAGAGGTTACCCCACGGGAAGCGGTTGGCAGCCAGGCCGCGCAGGATCACGAACACCGCGTGGATTGCGATGGCCAACCAGACCAGGGACTGGGTGATACCACCGAGTTTGTCGGCGCGATCCAGGGTCTTAGAAACGCTCTCGGAGCGCAGACGCTCCGGCAGCTGCTCCTCGAAAACGGCGAAGTCGGGCTCGATGTCTTCACCCGTGACCTCACCAGCATCTGCAACATCCGAGTCGGCCTCATCGCCCGCAGCACCTGCGCCTACGGTCACCTTGGCGGTGGAGGTAGCGCGTGCGGAGTGCTCCGCCTGCAGCTTCTCCAGCTCCTCGGCGCGCTGGCGGCGGCGATCTGCGCCCACACGAACCATGCCGTAGTACACCAGGGATACGGCGAGCGCCAGCAGGTACAGCGCCTCCGCGGAGCGGAAAGCCAAGTCGGAGAATTCGGATAGCTGCGGATCGATCTGCATCGAAAATCCTTCTAAAGAAAAGTCTTAAATCGCTACAAAATATCAGCTTAGCGCCTGTTCACGCGCTTCCACAATCACCCGTTCGGGGTATTTCAGCCCCGTGGCTCCAGGTGGTCGTCGACGTGGTCCTCCCAGTCGTCGGAATCCACATCGTATTCCTCGTCCAGAGCCTCTTCCTCCAGCCCCAGCACGCGCTCGGCACGGCGGTTGAACTCGCGACCCCAGCCGGCGGAGTCCGTGCGAGAAAGCCCGGCGATCTGGATCCGCGTGCCCTCGCCGCCCGGCACCACACGCACCCAGAAACGGCGGCGCTTCACAGCCAGGGAGCCAACCAGCGAGGCCAACATCAGCACCGCGAACACCAGCACCCACGTGGTCGTCGGGTCCTTGGAGATCTGCAGGTTCACGAACTCCTTGGCTCCATCGAAGGTGATCTCGGTGCCATCGTCCAGGGTGACGGATTCGCCCTTCTCCAGGTTCACGCGATCCAGCATCTGCATCTGGCCGGAGTGCAGGGCCTCCGAGTCCAGGGCGAAGATGTTCTGGCTACGGCCACCGTCCAGCCCGGTATCGCCGCGGTAGATGTCGATGGCCACCGCCGGGTCGCGCATCGCCGGGAAGTTGGAGGAGAGGATCTTGCCGTTCGGTCCAGTCCACTCCGCCGATGGCGCAAACAGGCCTTGCAGAGAGATCTGGTGCTGGCGGCGCTCCTGCAGATCCGGGTACATGCCGGCCGGCGGATCCCAGCGCACCGCACCGGAGGACAGGAAGTACGTCATGTCATCAGGGCGGAACTGCACGGTCTCGGTGCGCTCCTCCCCGTTCGGCCACTTAATAGTAAACGTCGGGGCATAGCCGTGGCCCTGCAAGTAAACACGGTTGCCCTCGAAACGCAGCGGGTGATTCACCTTCAGCGTCTCGTGCTGCCACTCCTCCGTGGGCTTGAAGGCATCGTCCTTGTTAGCGAAATCGATGTTGGATTCGAAGCCCACGGCCTGGCCGTTTTGCAGGTAGTCGGCCTTGAAGTCCTTGACGTGCACACAGAAGGGGGTCAGCCCCGTGCCGTCGAACACTGGACCGTTGCGGAATGAGTCGTAGTTCGACACGGCGGAGTTGCAGAACTGGGACTGTTCATTATCCGTCCCGGCCACCACGATGACCTGCCCCTCGTAGTAGACCATCTTGCCGGCGGCCACGGCGATAAGGATGCCCACCAGCGACAGGTGGAACACCAGGTTCGCTGCCTCGCGCAGGTAGCCCTTCTCCGCGGACATGGACCAGGATCCGGCACGGTCGTTATCCTTATCGACCTCGTTGACGTTCCAGCCCTTAAACTCCTCGCGCAGGGATTTCTGCACGTCCTCCACCGATTCATCGACAGTGCCGGAGTAGTGGTAGGGCATGCGATCCAGGCGCTTCGGCGCCGGCGGCGGGGAGGAACGCAGGGCCTTATAGTGGTCGATGCTGCGCGGCAGGATGCAGCCGACCAGGGAAATAAACAGCAGTACGTAGATCGCCACGAACCAGGTGGACCCGAAGACGTCGAAAAGCTGCAGTTTGTCGAAAACCTCGGCGGTCTTGCCGTTGGCGTCAATATATTCGGCAACCTTGCCCTCGTTGAGCGACCGCTGCGGCAACAGCGCGCCCGGGATCGCCGCCAGCGCCAGAAGGAAAAGCAGCACCAGGGCTGTCTTCATCTTCGTGAGCCACAGCCAGCCCTTCTTCGGCAAGCTCAGGATGGTCTTCAGCATGGTTGCTCTCTCGTACTTTCGCTTTCTCGTTTTTATTGACGCCTACTTTTTCGACGCCCCGCTCGGGTCAGTAACCCGGGCAGATCAGATCGGCAAGGTCTTATCCGAGATAAAGACCTCTCGGATGTAATCCACAAACACCGACCATTGGCCGGTGACCAGCAGCAGACCGACGATGATAAGTAGTGCGCCACCGATCATTTGGATTGTGCGGGAGTGCTTACTTAGCCAGCCGATCCCCGTCAGTGCCTTGGAGGATCCCAATGCCACGACAATGAATGGTAGCCCGAGCCCCAGACAATAGGCGACGATGAGGATCACACCCCGGGCGGCTGTCATCCCCTGGGTACCGGCGGAAACCGAAATGATCGAAGCAAGCGTGGGGCCTAGGCAGGGGGTCCAGCCCAGGGCGAAAACTCCGCCCAGCAGAGGCGCGCCGGCGATAGTCGTCCAGCGCTTGGGACTCAGGCGTGTGTCGCGTTGCAGCGGGGAGATGAACCCCATGAACACCACACCCATGGCGATCGTCACCACGCCACCAATGCGCATTAAGAGTGCTTGGTTCAAAGTCAGGGCGCTGATCACGCCGAAGACTGTGGCCGTGGCCAGCACAAATACGACGGTAAAGCCCAACACAAACAACAGTGCAGCAGTGGCCACCCGACCCCGCTTGGCCTTAACCACCGTGCCTTCTTCGGTGAATTCAGTTTCCGCGCCAACGACTCCCGCTAGGTAGGAGATATAGCCCGGCACGAGTGGGATGACGCACGGCGAGGCGAAGGAAACCAGGCCCGCAGCCGCAGAGACCAGCAGTGCAAGCAACAACGGACCGGCGGCTGCCGTATCCGCGAAGGTCTCTCCAATCGACTCCGCGAGGATCATTTATTTGTCCTCATTCAACAGCGGTTCGACCTGCTCCCACAGTTCCTTATCCGTGATTTCCTTCAAGAAGATATGTGCCGGGCGATGCTTCTTGTCCAACACAATGGTGGTGGGGATGACGGAGGCCGGCACGCCGCCTAGTGCCAGAGCAGTCTTAAACGGCGGATCGTAAATCGACGGGTAGGTAATCCCGTTATCCTTCACGAAATCTTGTGGCTTCTCCTTAACACTGTCTCGCACGTTAATGCCCAGGACGGTACCGCCTCCGTGCTTCTCCAGCTTCTCCTGCACTCGTTGCAGGTCATCGGATTCACTACGGCAGGGGCCACACCACTGACCCCAGGCATTGAGCACCACGACTTGTCCCTCGAAGTCACTGAGGTTGATGTCCTTGTCGCCATTCAGGTTTGTGCCGGTGAAGTCAGCGACCTCTTTGCGCTCCTCGGGCTTGTAGTGGATGCTTGTCTGTCCGCCGGGAGACACGAATTCAAACTTGCCGCCACTAGCCACGGCATTAGTGCCTGCGGTGTTGTCTTCGCCGCACGCAGAAAGTGCTGCGCCGCTGGCAAGGAGGCAGACCGCAAGCGCTGCGGTGGTGGTTTTACGCACGGTTAAATCTCCTGTGCTGGCTCGGAGTAAAAGATATCCGTCAGGTGTCCGCCGTCGTACACCAGCGAGGTCACAGATGCCAGCTCGCACTGTCGATCCGCTGGGTTGTGTGCCAAAGGCAGCCCCTGGACGTCGCGTTGGATCATCACGATGGGCAGCTGGTGACTCACCAATACGGCTTCATGCCCTCGCGCCTTTTCACGCGCGGTGTCAATGGCCTGCCACATGCGTTCGGCGATCTCCTGGTAAGGCTCACCCCAACTGGGAATGGTGGGGTTCTTCAGCATCGGCCAACGCTTCGGATTCCAGAGAGCACTGCGCACACCCTTGATGTGCAGACCCTGGAGTTCGTTACCTGCCTCAATGATCCGCTCATCCGTCGTTATTTCCAGCCCGAGCTTCTCTGCAAAGGGGCGGGCGGTTTCTTGCGCCCGCTCGAGTGGGGACGCGGCCAGGTAAACCACATCGTGATCAGCGAGGTCAGCGGCGGTGGCGTGTGCCATGTTCCGCCCGCGCTCGGAGAGGTGATAACCGGGCAGACGGCCATAGAGAATGCGATCCGGATTGTGCACTTCTCCGTGCCGTACAAGGTGAACGATCGTTGCCATGGTCACCTAGCTTAGCGTGCCGACCACCTCAACCCAAGTAAGGCGATCCCTGCTTTAAGGGGTTCTTACTGGGGTTTTAGCTTTGTGGTATCAGACTTCAGCGGGTGGGGTGGCTGCCGCAGCAGCCGCGGCGGCCGGAGTGGCAGCTGCCGCGATCTTCTCAAAGTCCGCATCGCTGAGCGCCGTAGAGACGAACCAGGTCTCAAACACGCTCGGCGGAGCAAATACCCCAGCACCCAAGAAGGCGTGGAAGAACGCCGGGTAGCGGAAGGTATCCGCTGCCTTCATATCGGCGAAGTTCGTGCCCTCCCCCTCGGCAAAGCGCACGCTCAGCATGCTTCCTGCGCGCTGAATGTTGTGGGCGACGGAGGCCTTGGTCAAAGCATCGGACAGGATGCCTGCCAAAGTGTCGGCATTCGCATCGAGCTTCTGGTACGCGGCGGCGTCGGCTAGCTTCAAAGAGGCCAGACCCGACGCAACGGCGACGGGATTGCCCGACAACGTGCCTGCCTGATACACCGGGCCGACCGGCGCGAGGTGGTCCATGATCTCCGCCTTACCGCCAAATGCGGCAGCAGGTAGGCCGCCCGAAACAACCTTGCCGAAGGTAGTGAGATCGCCGGCCACACCGTCCTTGCCGAACCAGCCGGACTCGGTGACGCGGAAGCCAGTCATGACCTCATCGACGATAAGCAGAGCGCCATTGGCGTGGGCGATACGCTGCAGCTCTGTGTTGAAGCCCTGTGGGTTTACCGTGCCCATGTTGCCCGGCGCGCCTTCGACAATGATCGCGGCAATCTCGCCCTCGTGGGAGGCAAAAGCATTCTCGACGGCCTGCACGTCGCGGTAGGGAACCGCGACAGTGTCGCCGGCGGCGGCCTTAGTGATGCCCGGGGAATCTGGCAGGCCAAAGGTAGCGACGCCTGAACCAGCCGCAACCAGTAGTGAATCCACGTGGCCGTGGTAGCAGCCCTCAAACTTCAGGATCTTATCGCGTCGCGTATAGCCTCGCGCCAGACGAATAGCGGACATGGTGGCCTCAGTACCCGAGTTGACCAAGCGCACCTTTTCTACCGAGGTGCGGCGGACGATCTCCTCCACCAGATCCACCTCCACCGTGGTCGGGGCGCCGAAGGACAGGCCATGGCCTGCGGCCTCACGGACTGCCTCGACGATCTGCGGGTGAGCGTGACCGTGAATCATCGGCCCCCAGGAGCAGAACAAATCCACATAAGAGTTACCGTCGATATCGTTCAGCGTGGATCCCTGCGCGGAGGTGATAAACGGTGGGGTGCCGCCTACCGAACCGAAGGCGCGAACTGGCGAGTTCACGCCGCCCGGGATCAGGGCACGCGCCCGATCCATGGCCTCGGCACTGGCCTGATGGTTGGAGTTGTCAGAGTGCTGCGCATCGACGTTGACAGACACGAAAGGAATCCTTTCCGCCACTTCGGGAAAAGTGGTTAGCTTGCAATCCCCACCAGCCTAGCGCGGCTAGGCCTGTGCCTGGTCAATCTCCTCGTCCAATGCCTCAGCACGGGCTAGAGAAATAGCCTCGGCGCGTTGCTTCTCCTGCTTGCGCAGTTCGCGGATCTCCCTACGACGGGCTACCCATCCCTGCCACGAGTGCGTCTGGCGCAATGTGCCCCGCGCGTAATTGCGGTGCAGGATACGCGCGCTGCGACTTTCGATCAGCGTAGAGCTGAGCAGCATAAACAAAGTTGCCAACAGTGGGTTAAGCACACCGGCAACGGCTAGCATCGCGCCGACGACGTTATAGGTCCAGGACAACCACACATTCCAGTCAGTGGTGTTGCGCACGTGGCGAACCAAATTCACCAGCTCCGGCAGAGCCGATACGTCCTCGCGCTGCATCACCACGTCCGCCACCTCAGAAGCAGTCGGGTCAATACGGTTCGAAGAGGCCATGAGGATGCCCACGTCCGCCACTCGTAGGGCACCCAGCACATCACTGTCACCCACCATTGCCACGCGCACACCCGCGGCGTGCACACCGCGCACCGTCGCCTCCTTGCGGTTCGGCGCAATACCTGCCAGCACCGTGGAGATGCCAATAGAGTTAGCTGTGCGGCGAGCCACCGGGTAGATGTCGCGGGAGAGCATATAGGTCTCCAACTGCATGTCTTCCAGCCGATCAATGGCAGCCGGGGCATCGTCCTTAAAGCTATCCGCCAGGCTAATTACCCCGCGGTCCTTGCCCTTCCAGCTCACGATGACGGGGGAACCGCCGCTCAGCACGGCAGTCGCCAGGTGTGGATCGCGCACCTCACCGAGGTCATGCGGACGCCACAGACGCGCCTTCACATTGCGCATCTCCCCTTCCACTGGCAGCTCTACCATGCCCTCGAACGTGCCGTCCTTGGTGATCTTCACTTCACCGACATCCAACCAGTGCGGGATCCCCTCCCCACCTGTACCCGCGTCGCGTGCTTCTCGATCGGCACGCACCAGCGCGCGAGAAACGGCGTGGTTCGATTCCAGGGAAAGCGCTCCCGCCACGCGCAGGATCAAATCCGGGTTCTCTCCCTTGGAAGGGGTTACGCCGATGACGTGCATCGGTCCTTCAGTGAGAGTGCCGACTCGGTTGAAGATAATGGCATCAACCTCAGCGAGCTTGTGAATCGTACCCGTATCGCGCAGCAACGCGCCGGAAGTGGCAGCACGCCAAAGTCCCAAGCGCAGCGCCAGCGGAGCGGACAGAGCCAATGCAACCGGAGCCACGACGGCCAACAACGAAAGCACCGTTGCCATTGCTGCGTCGACGGACTTGGTGATCGCCAACCAGGCAATGAAGTCTACAATGGCCAGGCCGAACGCCCACGGCACCAGCAGGCTGGCGGTGCGGTTTGTCAGCTGGGACAAGCGGGTTTCGTCCAAAGCTGAACCGCGCACCCACCGGTGCATCGCGGCCAGGCGGGTAGAAGAACCCGTCGCATGCACGCGCATCTTCAATGCGGCACCGTGGTTTCGGGCGCCGGCGTAAATCCGATCGCCAACAGAGACCTCAAAGGTACGGTGCAAACCACCGACCGGCCCCATGTCCACGAGGGACTTACCGCTAATGATCTCGCCGTCACTTGGCACCATCATGCCGGTGGGGATGATGATGTCATCTCCCGTGCGGATCTCCGCAATCGGAATGTTCTTCTTTTCAGTCTTCGACTTGCGTGTCTTGCGCACCACCGTGACTTCCTTGGCCGCGGGCACCGTGAGCACGGACAAGATCGACTTGGAGCGCAGCGCGGTCCGGCGGGATAGCAACCTGCCGAACAGCAGCAGGATCGTTCCGCCACAGGCCACGTCAAAGAACACTGCACCTTCGAGGTGCTGGGTAGACCACACGCCTGCGAACAGCACCTGGTGGCTCTGCCAGCCCACATTGCCAGCCGAGGAGAAGATCAACATGCACGCCGAGTACACATAGGCCAATAAAATCGCCACGGAACTGGCACCGTCGAGTGCCGATTGTCCGCGCCTAAGCCCACCGAGGAAAGCCCGGTGGAAAGGCCACGCGCACCATGTGACCACCGGGGTGGCTAGTGCGAGGCAGATCCACTGCCAGTAGTCGAACTGCCAGGCGGAAACCAGCTGTATTACCACCACCGGTAACCCAAGCAGCACAGCGACGATCAGCCGCATGCGGGTAATGAGCTGCCGGGCGGTGTGTAATCCTTCCGTCGGGTCGAAGGGGTTATTGCGCCGGAACCGCTCGAATTCCACCTTGCCTGCATCGCGTCGTTTGCGGCTTTCTGCTGCCGCCCACGCGCGTCGGTGGGCACTGGCGTGGCGCCGCATGCGTCGACGGGTTTCCTCAATCTCCAGCCTGGCGGCGCGACGGCGGAGCGAGGAATCGGTCAGCCAGCTATCTAGGTTGTGTTTTTCCAGCACCTCTTGGATCTGCGTCAGGCTCACCTGATCTTCTGCGGAGATCCACACCATTCCCGTGGAGTACACCACGGCGGCCTGCACGCCCGAGATGTTGTTGAGTTCGGTTTCTACGGTGGTGGCATCCACCGCGCTTTCCAGCCCCTCCACTCGATAGGCGAAGCTGGTCAACCCCCAGTGCTCCTGGGTCGCGCGTTCGACTTCTTCCGGCGACTGGGGAGAGCGATCCATGTCGAAGCCAGCCTTCGCCGCAGCCTCGCGTGCCTGCAGGATGGCTTCGTCGACGTCGTCGACCTCCACGGAAGATTTGCTCGCGACTCGGCTACTGGTCGGTACGATCTGAGAATCGTTTTCTGACATTTCTCCTAGCCCCGCAGTGTGTCTCCCGGAAGGGTGCCATCGCCCTCGACGGGAGCTTCGGTCGACGGTTTCCCGGCGTCAAAATAGGGATTGGCAGCGGGCCTGTAGGCCAAAAGCAACGCTACGGCCAACAGCAACGCCAAAACAGCCTGCCCCGGTCCGGTGAACTGGAAAACCCACCCTGCCAGCATAAAGAAGATACCGATCGCACCAGCCCACAGCACCAGGCGTCGCTTGCTGCGATTACCATCACGTATGCCGCGGGAGAAGAACGCCAACACGGCGCCGACCACGATGCTGATTGCACCGAGAATGCGCACATTGTTGCGGACAAAGTTCATGCGCTCTGCTTCCTCGGGATTCAGCGGTTCGCGATCCCACGAGGCCGTCAACGACAGAACCCCAAAGAAAATCATCAGTATCCCCAGGATCAGCAGCATCGCAAACGAGACAATAACAATGCGCGGTGTGGGGTCGCCCGGCTTCCAATAGTGGACCTTGCGGTTTTGGTCGTCACCGCTCGGCACCATCGAAGGGAACATCGCAGGCATGCTTAGCGCCCTCCCCAGGTGTGGTCGTTGTGGTTGGTGCGGTCGCTGTCCTCGCCCGTGCCTGCGTTTGTCTTGGCGTTCGCCTTTTCCTTTGCCCTGTCCCTGTTTTCTTTTTGACGGTTTTCTTTTTGACGCCGCGTCTCCGCCCGATACTCGTCGAGCTCCTTGGCGTACTTATCCATCTCCTTGTCGCTGGGGATGCCCAACCAATCACGGTTATCCGGGCGGGACATAAACCAGAGTCCCAGCGCGGCACCCACTCCAGAAAGAATGGTCAAGATGCCGATGATCAGCACGAACCCTACGGGCATGTACTCTGGCCCGCTGGCAAACGTGATGAGCACTGCATTGAAGATCATGAACACGGAGGCCACGTTGAGGAAGAGACGCGAGTACGGTGCGCCCCGTCCCGCACGCCAGGCCAGGTATGCACAGACGGCGGAAGCAATAATGCCCCACACCAGCGAGCTGATGTTCACCTGCGTGGCGATCTGCGAAGCATCCTGATCTGCCAAAACGCTGGCAAACAACCCGCTTTGGCTGTCCATCATCCCCTGGCTGCTCTGCGTCAGCGCACGCGGATCCACAATGTTTGCCACGAATTGCACCACACTAGCCAAGAGCTGCAAAACGGCGACACTCAGCCATGCCCACACGCCGTAACGTACGTCCTCTGGCGCGTTCTTGATGTCCGGAGCTAGGCCGTCTTTACGGCCCACCTTCGGCGGCTTCGGCGGTTTCGGGGTGCCCAGCGGCCCCTGCTGTCCTGGGGCTCCCTGGGGTGTTCCATACCCCTGTGGCGCCATCGGTGGCCGCTGCTGGGGGCCAGTGTGCGGCCCACCCATCTGGCGTGGATCTTGTTGTTGGGTATTCATTCGTGCGCTGCTGTCGGTGCTGTTCATACAACCACCTAGCCTACTGTGATTACCGTCGTTTAAGCATCTTTGCCATTGAGCATCTGGGCTACGCGGGTGGCCCAGTAGGTCAGGATGATGTCTGCTCCGGCGCGACGGATGCCGTACATGGATTCAATAATCGAAGCGTCCAGGTCAATCCACCCCTTGTGGGCGGCGGCGGAGATCATCGCGTACTCCCCGGAGACCTGGTAGGCCGCGACCGGCACCGGAGACATGTCAGCTATTTCACGCAGCACGTCCAGGTATGGCATTGCGGGCTTGACCATAACCATGTCCGCACCCTCGTCGATATCCAGTTGGGTTTCCAAGATGGATTCCCGTAGGTTGCGCGGGTCCTGTTGATAGGTGCGTCGATCGCCCTGCAGCGAGGAACCAACGGCCTCGCGGAAAGGTCCAAAGAACGCGGAGGCGTATTTCGCGGAATACGCCATGATTGACACGTCCTGGAAGCCGGCATTATCCAGTTCTTCACGGATGTAGCGAATCTGTCCATCCATCATTCCGGAGGGGCTCACAATGTGGGCGCCGGCCTCCGCCTGGGCTACTGCCATTTTGGCGTACTGCGGCAGGGTGGCGTCATTGTCAACGATCTGGTGGCCAAAGCGATCCGTGGAAAGTACACCGCAGTGGCCGTGGTCTGTGAACTCGTCGAGACAGGTGTCGGCCATGACCAAAATATCGTCGCCGAAACGCTCTCGAACGGCGCGCACCGCGCGGTTGAGAATGCCATCTTCGGCCACCGCCTGGCTACCGGTTGCATCCTTGTCTTCGTCCCGGGGCACACCGAACAGGTCGATGGAGCCCACACCCGCCTCTGCAGCTTCTTCCACTGCGCGCAACAGCGAATCCTCGGTGTGCTGCTGAACCCCTGGCAGGCTCGTAATATCGCGTGGCGCATCCAGCCCATCAGCGATAAACATCGGCAGCACCAGCCTGTTGGGGTTCAGATCCGTCTCCGCAGTGAAATTACGCATCTGCGGGGACGTGCGAAGTCGGCGGGGACGGCGAAACGGAGTGTAGTTCGAAGTCATGTCCACGATGCTACTCCCGCGCTCGGACGGGAGTTCATCGCCCCATCACGCGGTCGCCGAGGTGCTTGTCCGCCGCTCAGTGCTTTACTTTTCGGTGGTCTTTTTCCGACGCCGCCTCCGCTTTCGCGGCGGCGGAAGTTGTCCCTTGGCGCGCAGGTCAGCCACGTGGGCAGCGAGGGCGTCAACCAGCTCCGGTACCCCAGCCGCTTCGGGCATCACGTCGACGCGCAGGCCATGCTCACGGGCGGTCTGCGCGGCCATCGGCCCGATGCAGGCGATGATCGTGCGGTTATGCGGTTTGCCGGCGATTCCCACCAGATTCTTCACGGTCGAGGAACTGGTGAAGCAGACCGCGTCAAAACCACCGGTTTTGATCATGTCGCGGATCTCCGGGCTCGGCGGGGCGGCGCGGACTGTACGATAAGCCACCACGTCCTCAACGTCCCAGCCCAACTCAATCAGGCCATCGACCAGCACGTCTGTGGCGATATCTGCGCGTGGCAGCAACACACGGTCCACCAGATCCAGGTCTGGATCGTGCGGTGGGAAGACATCCACCAGACCAGCGGCGTTACGTGCGTCATCCTTAGGCAACAGCTCAGGCGTGATGCCCAGATCTTTCACCGCCTGAGAGGTCTTCGGCCCTACAGCAGCCACGCGCACACCTGCAAGAGCGCGGGCGTCCAGGCCAAACTCACGAAGTTTGTCCCAGACGGCCTTCACGGCATTAACGCTGGTGAAGACGATCCAGTGGTAACGACCGTCCACGAGCCCCTTGATTGCGCGTTCCATCTGTACGGGACTGCGCGGCGGCTCGACGGAGATCGTGGGAACCTCCACCGGGATTGCGCCGTGCGAGGCTAGACGGGCGCTCATTGGGCCGGCCTGGTTCTTCGCACGCGGCACCAGGACGGTCCAGCCATAGAGTGCGCGGTTTTCCCACCAGGAGTATTTGGAGCGGTTGCCGACCTGGGAACCGATAGTCACGATCAGCTCATCAGGCAGCTCGCCGTCCTTGGCGGCTGGCCCGGACTGCGTGGTGATGGACTTCATCGTATCCAGCGTGGCGTCGTAACTGCGCTGGCGGCGGGTGGTGCCGTGCAGTGTCACTGTCGCGGGGGTGTTTCCCGCAATGCCACGGGACTTCAGTTCCTGTGCGATTGTGGCCAGGTCGTCCGGGGCTGCGGTGATAATCAGCGGCAAGCCGGCGGCGGCCAGCTGATCCCAATCAGTTCCGCCGCGTACGTCCGCCTCGGTAACGTCAGGTCCTACACCGATGCCGGTGAAAGCGGGCACGGCCACGGAACCTGTCATGCCCGGGATCACCTGGAAGTCCACGGAGCTGGCCGCGACGTGCTGCAGCTCATCCATGACGGCCGGGTTGCTCAGCGGATTACCGGCGACGAGTCGCACAACGTCGTTGCCTGCCTTTGCACAGGCGATCATCTGCTCGGCCAGCACGTCTGGGGCTACGGCCAGGGAAACTCCAGTGGAATCGAGTTCTTCCGCGGACTCGCCGGAGGTCTGTTCTTCCGTAGCCTGCGGAGTATTTTCCGTTGCCGCCGGGGCAGCCAGCACGATCTCGGCAGCGGTCGGCGGGGCGGGGCGCGGCGGACGACGGCGAGCGCCAGCTTCCTTAGCTGCCTTTACCTGTGCCTCCCACTCAGCTTCGGCGGCATCCAGCTTGGCCTGCGGCACCGGGAGCCGGGTGGCAATGATGTTCCGTACGGATCCCAATACAGCCGGGTCGACCCAAGCGTGAGCGGTGGTCTCCAGAATGTCGCGCGCACGGATGGTCAACAGCTCCGGGTTTCCGGGGCCCGCGCCCACGAAGAGGATCCGGCCGTGTCCAGTGGGAGCCAGGTCGGCTACTGACGCCACGGTAGCGGAATCAGTGCCTCCTACCTGGGCAAATCCGGAATCGGTCATGGTGGAACTTTCTATTTTGTCGGGGTTATTAAGATTTTTTGAAAGCAGTGCTCAACAGGAAATGTGAATGTCTCCAGGACTTTTGGCACTTCGCTGCCGAGTTGAAAGGGCTGTGATTCATCCCCTGAGGGCGTCACAAAGAAAGTGAGTTAATCGGCTTCAGCCACTATCTCGGCGGCACCATCCTTGAGAAGGTTTTTGCCTATGTCAGTGCCTATGGCTCTGGCGGCATCTATGTACTCCTGCCAACGGGGTTCCTCAGCTGCCGGGAATCCCTTATCAGAGGTGGGAGATGGTATGTCGAAGGTAGCTTCGCCAACCTGCACTAATTTGCGGGATCCATCCATAGCGAATACGCCACCGAATACGCGCAGAACGTGCTGTTCCGGCGCACTGTCTGCGGTGTCCTCCGGCTCTGTCCACAGGGAATACGCCGCTACGGGGGCGGTGCAGCCGGCTTCCAGGGTGGAAAGGACGGCACGTTCCGCGACGGCAGCCATGTGGCTGGGCAGGTGATCCAGGTGGCTAATCGCCTGCCAGGCAGCGTCATCGTCAGCGCGTACCTCCACGCTCAACGCACCCTGAGCTGGCGCGGGCATGATCGTGCTCGGGTCGATCGACTCGGCAGCGCGGTCCAGCTGTCCGACGCGCTCCAACCCGGCGCGGGCTAGAACCACCGCATCCAGATCTTTTTCCGTTCGACCCATGCGGGTATCGATATTGCCGCGCAGTGGCATTAGTTCCAGGTCGGGACGGACTGCCCGAATCTGGGAGACACGGCGGGGAGCAGACGTACCTACCTTGGCGCCTTGTGGCAGCTCCAGCAATGCTTCGCCATTGCGGCTCACCAGCACCTCACGCGGATCCACTCGCCGCGGGACTACGGTGCGAAAACGTGGGTCGGGTGCGGTGGGCAGATCCTTGAAGGAGTGCACGGCGACATCACATTCGCCAGCTTCGAGAGCCTTACGCAAGGTCTCAGTGAAGACGCCCACGCCGATCTGCGCGACCGGTGTCTGTGCGGCCTGCGAGGCATCACCCGGGGTATGGACGAGATGCAGTTCCGCCTGGTAGCCCGCGGCGAGCATGGCTGCGCGGACATGACTGGTCTGAGTGGTTGCCAGGGCGGATCTACGGGTGCCAATCAGGAAAGTGCGGCTGTGTTCAGCGGTCGGGTTAGGCGTGGTATTGGACATGAAAAGTCTTAAGCCTCCTTCGCTACCTGGCTAATACGGGCAGCGCTTGGGATTTGATCGGCGCGGGCGGCAGTTCCTGTAGTAGATCCCACAGTCTGGGGTGTGCCTGCTTTAACCTGCCCCGGCTGCGTAACAGAATCCACCATGCCGTTCGGCAAGTTGAACAACGCCGCGAGCGCATCCGGGTAACTAACCTGCTGGCCTCCGGCGGAAAGCTTCTTTGCTTGCACAGTCGGCGTGTGCAACAACTTATCCACCACACGCTTCATCGACTTAGCTACCGCTGCGCGATCCGCTTCGGACATGTCGGGGGTCAGGCGCTCCAATGCCATCAGCTCCTCGGCCATAACCTCACCGGCCTTCTTACGCAGAGCCTTAACAGTGGGCACCACGGACTGCGCACGCTGCTGTTCCAAGAAGCTCTGCAACTCGTCAGCGACGATCTCTCGGGCGGGATCCTCGTCCTTCACACGTTCGCCCGCCATCGTGGTGAGTTCCTCGATGTTCAGCAGCTTGACGCCCTCAACGTCGGCCACGGAACGCTCAATGTCCGCCGGCATAGATAGATCGATCAGCACCTTTGTCCCGGTGCTGGAGGCGGAACCGAAGCCAGCCCCGGCATCTACTGCGGCCCGTACGGCCTGTTCGGTCACGACATTTCCGACAGCACCCGTCGCGGATACCACAATATCCACCGCATTCAGGCAATCCGCCACTCCATCAAGTGGCACAGCAGAGGCATCCACCCCGGCTTCGCGAGCATGGTTTACCAAGTTCTCTGCCCGCGACAGCGTGCGATTGGCCACAGTCACGTGGTCGATACCCAGCTTCCCCAGGTAGGTCGATGCCAGGGAGGCCATAGCTCCCGCTCCAATGATCAGCGCGCGGTGGCCTGCCAGGGGTTGAGACGTAGGGGCGTCATCCACAACAGAGGAAAGAGCGTGCGCGGGCTCGACATAGCGCAGAGCTTGATCCACCGCGAAGGAGACCATGGAAGCACCTGCCGAATCGATGCTGGTCTCGGCGTGTACGCGCTTACCCGTGCGCAGGGCGCGCTGCGTCAGATCGTGCAGGGTGCGCCCGACTGTGCCCGTTTCATTGGCGGACTGATAGGCGCTGCGCAGCTGGCCGATGATCTGCTGCTCCCCCACGACCATGGAATCCAGCCCGGAAGCGACCTTCAGCATATGTTCCGCCGCGGAGTCGGCGTAGTGCACATACAAATGCGGCTCCAAGTCCGCGGCCTGCAAGCCAGAGAACTGCGCAACCGTCTCCACCACATGATCCAACCCGGAGTGGAAGGCGTTGGCGACAGTGTAAAACTCCATGCGGTTACACGTGGACAGCACAAGAGATTCGGAAATCACATCGTTATCCACCAACGAAAGCTGCAGCTTAGGAAGATCCGCATCAGCCACCGAGGCCTGCTCCAGCATCGTCACCGGCGCCGAACGGAAAGACAGCCCGACCAGCAACACCGACGCGGAACCAGTCCGGGTGTTACTACTCATTTGTCTTCAGGCCTCCTGCGGGGATCACTTAGGGCGGCAGCACGTGGCTCACCCCCAAGTTGTTACGAGTGTCTACGGTAGCCCTTAACCCACCCCGTTGCCAAAACGAGTTCCCACGGCTGATATATGGGGCTCGCTGGGCTCCCCTTGCGCCCTATCGATTCAGTTAGAGGTTCTGTTCCAGCGCTGCGATCAGGTCATCGTCGTCGATTTCCCAGCAGGCCACTTCATCGTCATCGACGAGCACGACCGGTACACGATCGCCGAATTCTTGTGCCAATTCTTCTTTTTCCTTGGTGACGCCACCACGGTCCAGTTCAATCACTTCCACCGTCGTGCCATAGCGATGTGCGATGGGGAGGATTTGCTGGTGCACGCGGGCACAGGATCCGCAAGTCGAACGGGTAATCAACTGCACGCGTGCCTGCGGCTGCCCAGCTGTGGCGAAAGCATTATCTGCTGCGATGTTGTCGGAACTCACGGGTGATCATGCTACCCGTCAGACTGAACGGAACAAGCGCTCTTGCAGAGGGACGCTTATACGGTGCTTTCAGGGTAACTTTGTCTATGTGAATGAAGCGCCTGATCTGGAACCGTCGAACACCCCCAAGCCAGGCCCTCGCTGGCGCGCGGGTTGGCGCGATACCAGTAGCGAATGGCGTGGTTACCTGCGCGCCCTGTCGCTGAGCGCCAGGGCATATTTCCGCGAGCTCCGCGACGAGCGCGCTGCAAAGGTTCGCCACGCAGATCATGAGTCCGCTACCGAGCATGAAATAAAGGAAAAGGTGGCGTCGTCTCCAAACCTACAGGTCGGGTACGGTACCGGGGCGCCACAAGCACTGTGGGAACTCAGCGAAGCGCAGCTGGATCAGCTCGCGCACAACTACGCGATTGACGGCAATCAGCTACGCACCGGCCTAGCGAACCTGGAAGGTGCGGGCATCGCAGCGATGCCACCGCGCCACCTGGAACATCCGGATCCATCGATTCCGCAGGACACGGGCGTAGGTGCATTTTTCGACGTGGACAACACGCTCATCAAAGGAGCTTCAATTTTGCTCTTCGCGCGTGGCCTGGCGAAGCGTCGCTTCTTCACCGCGCGGCAGCTACTTGGCTTCATTTGGGTGCAACTGAAGTTTCGCGCATTGGGTAAGGAAAGCGCCGACGATATCTCCAGCGGCCGCGAACAAGCCCTGGCACTCGTGAAGGGACGTAAAGAGTCCGAGGTTATCGAGATGGCACAGGAGATCTGGGACGCGACCATAGCGGAGCGAATTTTCCCGGACACCAAGGAACTGGCCGATATGCATATCCAGGCAGGGCAACAGGTGTGGTTGGTGACGGCCTCGCCGGTGCAGCTGGCTCAGATCATCGCTAAGGAGTTGGGCTTCACCGGCGCATTGGGCACGGTGGCCGAGGTAAAGAATGGTCGTTTTACCGGCCGCATGGTCGGTGACTTGCTGCATGGTGAGGAAAAGAAGCATGCGGTGATCGCCCTGGCGAACTACGAAGGGCTGGATCTGAGCCGTTGTACCGCATACTCCGATTCCGTAAATGACCTGCCAATGTTGTCGACCGTGGGCACGGCGGTGGCTATTAACCCGGATTCGAAGCTGCGAAAGGCTGCGACCGAGCGGGGCTGGGAGGTGCGTGACTATCGGCGACTACGCCGCATGCTCCGACGAGTAGGTGGCCTGCGCCTTGCCCTAGGAGCCGGTGCACTGGGGCTGGCTAGCGGTTGGGCGTGGGTTTGGCGGAAGCAGTCCCGCTAGCGCCCAATGTCACCCCGCAGGCACGCAAAAACCCACCGGGGCTGCGCCTTCTACTGGGGCGCCCGCGGTGGGTTTATTTATATGCGGCAGCGGAGGTTACTTACCGAGCTTCCTACGCTGAACGCGAGTCCGGCGCAGCATCTTGCGGTGCTTCTTCTTGGACATGCGCTTGCGGCGCTTCTTGATGACAGAACCCATGGGGTAAGCCTCGTTTCTCTCGGTTAGTTATCTCTTCAATGCAAAGGTCTGCTCCCCCACCGCCGGACCTTTTACGGTGGCAGGGAAGATGTGTCCTCGAATGTGCGCGAGCCGCCGCGACGGGCGACCGCATAAGAGTTTGCTCACACTCGCAGACACGAATGTTCCACAGTTTAGCCTCCCCCACCGCGGAGAAACAAAAATCCCCCATCACCGGGTCAGCGGTCGAAGCCACTGAGTACCGATAATGGAGGACTGTTGTTTCTGCTAAAGCAGACCGTATCTGAGAAGTGCAGGTACGGTTCTTTAGCCGGTCTGGCCGGGGTTGTACTCGGAAGCTCCGAGGTACGCATCAACGGCAGATCCGCGAACACGGAAGTTGCGGCCAACCTGAACGGCAGGCAGCTCCTCCGAGTGGATCAAGCGGTAAACAGTCATCTTCGACACGCGCATCAGATCAGCGACCTCTGCGACGGTCAGAAATGTTCCATTATCGGTGTTAGCCATAGATCATTCTCTTTCTTTTGCGCTCTCATGCGCTGCAGGCTTCCCCTCCTGCAGGACGTCACACGTGATCGCTCGCGAACCATCATAACGTGAAACCTGTGAACAATGTGCAACAAGGGGAACCATTGAGGGCAGTTTGCCCCGAGTGACTCACGCAACTCGGGGTAATAAAGCTCACGCCAGTGATCGCTCGTGACTGGATTGAACAGGCGTGATTTGTGTTAAATAAATGTGTCTAAAAAGATCACTGGGGTCGACTGTATAGCGGTGAAATTAACCCCAAATGGGCGTGACGCTACCGCTATGCGCCGAACTAGTCGTCGTTGTTCGCAGACTGTGTACTCGGCTTCGGCGCACCCAGCTCTTCAGAACGATCCTTACATGCCTCCATCGCACGGTAGAAGGCTCCGCGGAGGCCGGACTCTTCCAGCTCGCGCAGAGCCGCCGCCGTGGTACCGCCCGGGCTTGTGACCTTGGTGCGCAGAACGGACGGTGTATCCCCGCCCTCGGCGAAGTTCTGGGACATCATGGTGGCCGCGCCCTGCACGTTAGCGATAGCCAGCTGCTCCGCCAGCGGGCGTGCCAGCCCCAGCTGCACTGCCGATTCGATCATGGCTTCCACAACCAGGAAGATATAGGCCGGACCCGAGCCGGACACCGCCGTCACCGCATCCAGGTCCTTTTCCTTGACGATGACAGCCTCGCCGACCTTGGACATGATGTCCTGCACCGTCTTCAGCTGACCCTCTTCGGCAAAGCGACCGCCCGCGATACCGATGGCGCCCTGACCGACCAGCATTGGGGTATTCGGCATTGTGCGCACCACGGTGGTACCGGCCGGCAAAGTGGATTCCATGGTGCCGATGGTGACGCCCGCAGCCAGGGAAACCACGATCGTGTCCTGTGAGTTGCTATCCAGCACCTCCGCTACCTCGTCCAAAACAATGGGGACGATGTTGGGCTTCACACAGATGAAGAGGATATCGGTACCTTCAGCAGCCTCGCGCCCCTCGTGGGCGGTGACCATGCCGTACTTATCCTTCAGCTCGTCGAGTCGCTCCTGCGACGGATCCGCAACGATGATTTTCTTAGCGTCTGCGGCATCCTTCGTATCCGCAACGATTCCGGCCAGCAGGGCCTCGCCGATATTTCCTCCGCCAATAATTCCAATTTGAGTCATATAACCCAGCGTGCCAGGATTGGCGGCTTCCTGCTACCTCCCCGCTGGCTCCCCCCATGCCAGTGAACATATCGGGCTTCTATAGCCCCTGAACCAAACGCGGCCCGATCGTGAGCACGAGTCCAACGACGGCTGCGAGGATCATCAGCAGCTTGTCGCGGTGGCGTAGCAGTGCGTGTACCAAGCCGACGAGCAGCAGCGTCACGGCGATTGCCAGTACCAGCGCCAAGATCGTCGGCGCCTTGGCCCATACCAGGCTGAATCCGAAGAACACGCCCACGCCCACAGCGATAGCAAGGATCGCCTGCAGGATCATCATTGGCCAGGAAATCGTGTCGTCTTCGTATTCGACGACTTCGCCATCCTCGAGAGTGCGCTCGAGTTCCGCGAACTGCGCCCGCTCGTCACTCGACACACCAGGCGCGGCTGCAGCTGTTACTGCCTTCTTCTTTGCGCTGTCTTTTTCGCGCTTTGTGACGCCACCCTTTTCAGGGGTCTTAGCGTCAGTACCCGAAGCCGCCTCAGCCGCAGCGGTGCCTGCAGCCGCGGTTCCCGCGGCCGTGCCGGCTGCTGCAGACTTGGAGGGCTTGATCGGCTTGGTGACCTTGGTGGCCTTAGTAGTCTTAGCGGGCTCAGTGGACTGAGTGGGCTGAGTGGGCTCAGCGGGCTTTTCCGCTACGCGACCGCGCGCAACATCTCCAAAGGTCGGCTCCGTCGCCTTCCGCTCCTGTGGAGCCTCGGCAGCCTTCATTGGGGAAGACTCAACGCTGGAAAGCTGACCAGTCTTTTCCTCCGGGCGCTCCGAAGTGCGGCTCACGGAACGCTGATCCTGCTGGAACTCTTGCTTCGGTGCTGGCTCTTGCTTCGGCGCTGGCTCTTGTTTCGGTGCTGTGGGCTTCTCAGTTACCTTCGCAGCCGTGTCTTCCGGCTTAGCTGCCTTAGCTACGTCGTCCTCAGTCTGGACTACTGGAATGGAACCCGTCAGCTCGGCAACGGACACGCCGCCCTGTTCCAAGTTGCGGTGACGACGTCGACGCCGGCCAGTGTCAGCGGAACTGCTTTCTCGCCCATTGCGGGCGAGGAGTTCGGCGACTGTCAGCTTCTCACTCATCCATTGATCCCATCACTTGACCACCTGAATAACAGAGGCACGAGGCATTCGCCTACGTTCTGCCCTCAAGTGTCACTTTAAACATATGTCTTCAAACAGAGTACTGTACTCCCCTGCACCTGGCTTGGAGCAACTGGCGCTTGTCGCCCCACTTATAAGAAATCCAGTTCTGGGCCGACCACACCACACGATAACTAACCAGCAGGTTACTGTCATAGGGCATTCTTTCGGTGGACAGCTAGTGCACCTAGCTTTCATGAGGTTAGAGGAACCCGACTGGTGCGGTGCCTTATTCATTGAGCCATCGCATCTATATGAAGCTGCAAGAAGTTCAAAACGCATGCTGGAAGTAATGCGCGGTGTGGAACAACTACGCAATCCCTGTCTCCTAAGTCGGTTTGGCGGGGAACTCCTGGACGCCTCGACTGGACCATAATCCCTCGACGGGCGACGCGGAAGTAGTCGTCGATGACAGTGTGCACGAACGCGTAGCCGTGCTTCGGTCCGCCGTATTGGTTGCGGGGCTTGTCCGGCGTCGCACCGCGTTTACTGCCGCCTTGCTGTCGTCCGACATAACGCCAGCCGCCACCGGCAGACTCATGCAACGCTTCCCAACTGCCTTAAACGTCTCTCGCGCTCACGTGTGGCGGTGGGGTGCAACATAGCTTGTTCTTCCGGATCGATGTGAGCGCGGCTGGGTCAGGTCAGGGCGCGCAGCGCTGTCAAGGCGATAACGATCGCCACTTCGGCGAGGAGGACCTTCGTGCTGGCGACGCGGGTGATGGTTGTGTCCGGACATTGCTGGTCGACTAGTTTGACCTTGGCCGGAATCGCATGAGCGGGAGCGAGGAGGCACGGTGTGGATGGACATGGAGGGCGGGAGGGGCGGCCGAACGTGCCTTCTCCTCGTACACGGTCTGTGCGCGACGAACTGGCGAGAGCGCAAGACCTCTCAGCTCTTCCTGGGCGTCAGTAAACACCTTCGCCCCGCCCCTTGTAGACCCCGCGCGCTTTGGCACGGACGATCCTATCGGCCTGGGCTCCTTAATGATCGAAGCCTCAAACTCCGCCAACGAGCCCAGCAGACCCAGCATCAGTTTGGTGATTGGGGTGGAATCTTTCGAATAGGTCTGCCTCTCTTTGAGGAACTTCACCGACACCCCTTTGCTTACCAACTCGTCAACAATGGCGTACAGATCCGTCAGTGAACGCGCGCACCGATCCATCTGAAGTACCCCAAGTTTTGTTCCGTTAGAGCAGACGGGAAAATCTGGGGCAGCTCAGACAGATCCCACATAGGTTATGTTTGTACTCACAGCACTCGCAGCCCCTGTAAGCCTTAGCAACCGTTCACCTCTCACGACTGAAACAAGCTGTATATAGCTAAAGTGCAACGTACTAATTGAAGTTTCTCGCACAGGTTTCCACATAGTTCGCCGTTGTCATTACGTTG
>ERZ1031149.36-NODE-36-length-43774-cov-57.053158_pt1 | contig 43774 bp, 59 predicted proteins | sample MGYA00518223_ERZ1031149 | MGnify/ENA primary metagenome ERZ1031149 (study PRJEB33718, sample SAMN03159768) | human skin metagenome | collected 2014-05-20 | study: EMG produced TPA metagenomics assembly of the PRJNA266117 data set (Human skin bacterial metagenome...
TGAGTACACCACTGGGCTTGTCCCCGTGGTGATTGATTTTTTCATGATATAAGACAATCTCTTTTTTGTCTAGAGGTGAAATCAAAAAACTTCAAAAGATATATTTGCCCTCCCTATATGAGTGTGGATAACTTTTTCTTCTAGACAACATTAAATATCAATGCTATGATTTATTTATGTATCAAGAAAACACCCCATCACAAGAAAGAAACATAATCATGGATAACAAGAAAATCATTTCCCATCCCACACCTAAGACATCACCTGACCTGCTTGTTTATGGCAAGGATAAGTTTGCTAATATCTCTAACCACAATGATAAGGTTGTTGATGACTATATTATTCTTCCTCGCAGCTTCAATGATGCAATGAAGTCTTTTCCTATCATTCAGAAGTATCAGAAAGGAAAGTATCCTAAGAAGTTCTTTTGGCGGCAAAAGATCAGGGAATATTTCCAGAATAAGTATGGAAAAGAGCGCTATAACAAGGCTGAAGTCAACGAGGAAACTGCACTAATGGGAGCAGCACTTGTTGGTTCATTTATTGCATTTATCGCACCAATATTTGCCTATCTTAACTTTTTCTGTGAAAATCCTGAATTGGAATCATCACAAAGCAATGCTACTGGCATAGGTTTTATTGTTTTTATTCTCTACAGTTTTTTAGCAGTATGGTTTGTGGAGTTTAGTCCTTGGGGTGTTAAATATGATGAAGAAGATATGAAGAAGAAACTTCAATACAAAATCCCTGAGGAAGACAAGAGGTGCGCATATGAAGCTCAGTTCCTGTGCATAGACAAGTATGATGATAAGTTCCCATCTTTCCATAGCAAAGCTATTCTATATCTTGCAGAAAAATCTGTATACAAGCTCTTCTTGGATACTGATCCAGACATCTTGAACTCTATGCAGATTGTTCCTCTATCCCAGTCATATGACGAATTGATGGATATGCTAGTTTTCACCCTGGCAAATAGTGAAAATATTTCTGTAGAACTCATGGATGATTACACAGAAGAGTTGAATAAGAGGTTGAAAGTTTTCCAGGAAATGACAGAAGACATGGTTAATGCAACCAAGGATATGGAAGAATTCCAGAAGAATGCATGCCAGGACTCTCTAGATGATGAAGCAGTAATGTTCATGCCAGTTTCCAGGAAGAACAAATAAGCAAGAAAACACACCCTCACCTGTAATAGATGAGGGTGTTTTTGTATATACCACAAAGAGCTAAATAAGAGAATAAAAGTTTTTTGCAAGGTTGTATTTACTATTTCAGATTGATTAGTGATACTGTTATGTTTAAGCAAAAAATCACGCAAAATACAAAGGAAAAAGAAGATATTATGCCTGATAAAGATATTATCCCAGTGGTAAACTCTACTACCGCACCTCAGGTATGCCGCAAAATTGATGATAATGATGCATATAAACGCTATATTCTAAGAAACGATCAATGGATAAACCCTAGCTCTACTGATTGGAAGGTTGTTCCTACAAGTTTTTCTGATGCTAGATCTTTGTACTCTTTTATCCAATCAGGGAAAAAGCCACCAAGATTGTTTAGCTCAACTTCTTCTGCCTTGTCCCTTGTATTGGCATCTTCTGTTATTTCTGCATCTTTTATCTATTTTGCTGCTTATGAGACTTTTGCTTCATTGGGAATAGTTTTGAAATCAATCATGGTGTTGCTGTGCTTTCTTGCTTTTTTGGTTGCTATTTCAGTTCCTGCATCCTTGATAACTCATCAGTATTCTAAGAAAAATGGAAAGGTTATCACTCAGCTTGATTTTAAGGATTTTTCCTCCCGTTATCCTTCATCTTTAGAAATGATAGATCTTCACTCTATAAGGAAAGAATGTACCCCACAATCTCCTAGTGCATCTTCTAGGATTTTTATTTACATTGTGCAAGAATGCACTCAATGCTTAAAAGAAGTAGGACAAGCTATAGAGTGCATAGAAAAACTTCCATCAGAAACAGTAGATACTCAAAAATTGCAAAAATCCTATGATGATTATGTCTCTACACTTTCCTTTGCTGTTGGCAACAAAGATGCCATCTCACTTGATCTCTTAAGAGAATATAGAAATGATCTCAAAGAGATAGCACAAGAAATAACTCTGCAATCAGAAGAGATTGTAGCACTGTATTCTTCCTATAAAGAAGAAGTAGAAAAATCCAAGGAAGAATACACCTTAGAGATGGATAATATTAAAAGAGAAATGAAACAAGGAGACCTCAATAGAGCTGATGATATGGCCACATCATTTATGCCATTGAGGAGAGATGATTAACCTAAAGAGAGAAAATCTTATTTTCTCTTCATGACATTATTTGTGTCCCTTTTATTTGCACTATTGGTATATCTTGTACCTTCTTTTAGGATAGGAGAAAGTACAAGACTTATATGCCATTTTTCTTTCCAAGGAGTACATGCAATCATGAGAGTTCAGGCATAGAAAGAGAAGCTTTATCTTTGCGAAGGAAGAATATACTGTGTGTTAAATCACATGAAGATATGTGTGTCTTCTCTTGACAAGAAAGCATTGTACCTATATAGTAGAAGATGTACTTGAGAGAGAAAAAGCTACCGTAATCTCTCTCAAGGACAATATCGTTTCTGCTAAAAACCTACATTTTCAAAACTGCGACTGCTATTGCTATAGTGGAAACGATGACTTTTCTAGAAAAAACACCTCTTATGAATCACCTACCATAAGGGGTGTTTTCTTATATCTTTTTTAAAAAAGCATTGAAACTTCCTGTAGGAAGTGGTACTCTTGGGAAGAAAAAGATGCTATCATTTTTCAATTCCAAAAGGAGTATATCTCACAATGCGACAAGATATCATTGAGTTTCCCAACTCATCTAACAGCCCTGATTTTATCTATAAGATAGATAGTTTGAAGAAGTTTCAAGATAATATCTTGAAGCCATATTTGGAAAGAGAAAACCCAGAATATCAATGGACAGATAGCACTTGTGATATCACGCCTACAAAAGCTTCTTATATCAAGAAAATGTCTCCTTTACTAAAGAAGAAAGAAGATGTACCTGCTACAGACAGTATTGTATTCAATGTAGTAAATATGACTAATCTTCTCTTATTCTTCCTTCTTCCAGCACTAGCAGTGTATCTTTTCTATTTTGGTTCTCCAGATGCAATCATGATATGGGAAGAGGGAGGGATCATAGGAAAAACTATTCATACTTTATTTATCATTTTTTCATATTTTATTCTTTTATGTTTTGTTTCTCCTATTGCGCTGTTTGTGGGAAAAGTAGCACATGAGTTTCTTGATAAATCCAAAGATCTAGCTCAATATAAAAGAGATAAAGACTTCTACAACAAAATGGAAGTAGTAGATATTGCTAAACTACAAGACATTGGAGATACAGTAGGAAACACCCCATTTTATCATGAAATGTTAAACTGCAAGAACTGCTGTGCTCAAGTAATAAACATCTTGGAGGATATTTCCCTTCTTCCCTATGGAGACTCTGTAGATACTTCACAACTAGAAAAAGCATATGATGACTACATTGATCTCATTCTCTTTACTACTGCTAACAGAAATGTGATGTCAGAGCGTCTTTTCAATGACTATATAGAATCTATATACCAAAAGATGAGAACAGTTCTTTTTGAAGTGGAAAAGCTTAGAGAAGTAGATGGTGATTACAAAAAGCTAATCCATAAAGCTCACAGGGAAACAGAAGAGATCAATGAAGCTATCAAGCAAGATGATCAAGATAGGGTAGATGATCTCATTATTTCTATGAAAGATCCTTCTGAGTTTTGATTGGAGATATAATCATAAATACTGTGTGTTAAATCACATGAAGATATGTGTGTCTTTTCTTGACAAGAAAGCATCTGCTTTATATAGTAGAAGATGTACTTGAGAGAGAGACAAGTGACCATGACGATTATTTCTCAAGTGCAATATCATTTCTGCTGGAAGACCTGCCAGTCACATAAAAACAAGCAACAGCAGAAATGAAGTACCTCCTGACAGAAGAAAACACCTCTTATTGCACTACCGCAACCGCAATAAGGGGTGTTTTTCTTATGTCTTTTTCTCCCTCACATTTGTGTCCCTTTCAAGGGTTTTCCTTAATAGAAAAATCCTCCCACACCAGGTAATACCCACCTAGTGCAGGAGGATTATTTCCCCCTATATCTTCCTTATGCTGCTACACGAACTGTCTTAGTAGTAACATATCCATTGATATTCCATGCTGGATACTCTCCAGTATAAGGAGAGTTATCAGGATACATTGCTGGAACACCTTCACCCTCTTCAGGGTTTCCTAGGGAAACAACGGTATGCTCTTTCCATCCATCAATACCACGCTTAAAGACAGTCATTCCTACTTCAACCTCTTCAACTGGAATAACCTTGCTTTCTAGAAACTTCTTTCCTAGTTGAGTATTTTCTGGCTGAGCGTTATCAATAGCTTCTAGCATCTCATTGAAATCATGGCCATCTTGCTCTACTGCAGGTGCATCAATGCGCTGGGTGATATCCCAGTTCTCATCTACAACATAGATACCATTGTCTCCAGGGGAGTGTGCTTCCAAGTTGCGTGGATCCAGGGAAGTGATATACACAGAACCTAGCTTAAAGAAGTTGTTAGCAATGGTGATAAGAGTAGCCAAACCTCCATCATGTGCCTTTTCACCTAGTCCTTGTGGGGTGTGGAAGGAAGCATACTTCAAAAATGGTGCTACAGAATCCATTCCTCCATTCCAGTGAAGCTCAACTCCTACAGTGGAGTTCTTACCAGTAATCAGTGCTCGGTTTCCCATTGTTTTCTCCTTAAGTGGTGTGGTGTTTTCCTCTTGAACAACTTCTATATTAGTGGGTGTGTGGTAAGTGGTCAAGTGGAGGGGGTGCAAAATACCCCTATATGGGTGTAGGTGGTTATGATAAGGTGATCACAGGGACTGCACCACTTGTGTCCCCTTTTTAAAGACGCTAGAAAAAATCCCCTCCTATCATCTTCTCTCAAAGACAATAAGAGGGGAAAGGGTTATTTTCTTGCTACATCTTTTCTACCACAGTCTTATCCTCGTTGGCAAATTTGAAGCCATGGAATGCAAGGGCATCTTCTACATCAATGCTACCTCCTACCTTGAGAACAAGGTTGTAAAATCCCTCCTGTGGATCAACAGTGATGGTGTATCCGTTCTTTCCCCAGGAGCCAATCTCCAGGTTGTCAGCTTCCTGTTGAGTGCAAGCATTCTCAATAACTAGAGCCTTGTGGTCAAGGTCATCAATGATGTGGATGGTCTTGGTGTTGAAGGTTTGAGCTGCCATGATGTTCTCCTTGTGATGTGGTGTGTTTTCCTCTTGAACACTTATTACTTTATAGGATGGTTTCTAGGTGGTCAAGTTGTATGAGGGTGGAATACCCCTATATGGGGTTATTTTTGCCATCAAGTATAAACACACATAATCAAAAATAAACAAAAAAGACAATCAGACATAAAACAACATTCCTTGCTTCTATACAATCTGTGTCCCTTTTTGTGTGTTTTTATTCCTCATAAGAACAACACCCCTGTAGAATACTATGCATCCTACAGGGGTGTTGTTTTAAACTATTAGATATTTCCCTTGAAACGCCATACCATAGAGAAGTTGTTCAACTCCTCCACGCTGAGTAGGCATTCATTTCCAGTAATACGGGTGTAGATGTCAATCATCATGTCTCCCAGCTTCTTAGACTGTGCGAAGATAACCCCTCCCACAGATTCGCCTACAGACAGTGCAGCAAGCATCAGGATAGGATCGTGGGAATCATTATTGGTGTGATGGGTGATGATTTCTGCAAAAGTGGAAGAGTGTGCTCGCTTGAGTACATCTTCTACAACCACACAACCAAACTTCTCAGCCCAGGAATCAATATCTACTGTGTCATCAGTGTGGGGAATAGAGAAGATGGAAAAGATCTCGTGGTTGGAAAGATCTGCTGCAGTGGTAGCCATGGTGTTTCTCCTTAGAAACAAGTCAGTGTGTTTTCCTTTGAACACTTATTACTTTAGTGGGAATACAGGAGATGTTCAAGTCATATGGGTGTAAAACACCCCTATATGGGTGTAGATGATACAGAAATCATGTCATATACTTGTGTCCCTTTGCAGGGATAAAAGAATAACCTTTCTAGGAATCTTTTATTAAAATCCCCAGAAAGGTTAATCCAATATGAAGCTATTAAATCTGCTCAGTGAGAACCTTAGCAAAAAGACGCTTGGCATTAGCTGCAGCTTGCAAAACTACAGACAACTCTTCTAGTTCTTCAGCAGTATCAGCCAGGTTGGAGGGAATAGAAACCTCTACACCAGAGTAATCACTTTCCCCATCCAGGTTATCTACTGGGTAGAGATCAACACCAAACGTGCTGTCATTCTGGATGCCTACAAACTTATTATCCTTAGTGAAGTTATCCTTATCCTGAGAGAAGTAGCGAACTACCAGCTGGTATGGCTCAACATCCCAGGTAAGCTCCTTGATGTACTTTTCAACTTCACCGTTGTCATTGTACTTAGCAAAAACTCGCTCTTCTGGTTGAATGATGTTCTGAGAAGTCATGATATGTGGTCTCCTTGTGATGTGGTGTTTTCCTCTTGAACAACTTCTACTTTAGGTAATGGTTGCTAGGTGGTCAAGTTGTCTGAAGGTGAAACACCCCTGAATGGGTGTAAATGAGAAAAACACACATAAACACATATGATCACAATATATCCCACAGAAAAAACCACACAATCCCACAATAAGAGATTATGTGTGTCCCTTTTTTAAAACAAACAATGAGAAAGCCACGGGGATAATCCCCGTGATAGTTAACTATTTTCCTAAGTACTCCCTGTGGGGATCGAACCCACATACCATAATAAGTACCGGATTTTAAGTCCAGCGCGTCTACCAATTCCGCCAAGGGAGCATTAAAAAAGCAACAATAATAATACAATACTCATACTCTAAAAACAGTGAAAGGAATCAAACTGCTTTTAAAGCACAACCATATTACATTATCATTGTTGCCTACAAATATTAATCATAACACCACTTAGCAAGTAGTGTCAAGTTTAATATTTTCCAGAAAACTAAGTTTTAACTTGTTTTCTAACCTTGTTGATTACGTTATCTATTATAGACATCAATGATTCAGCCTGTCAAGTTGAATGGGATATTTTCTTTCATTTGTGGCAAAAATATTTATTCCTAACTTTTAGTTCTTTGACGTGCAGGTAGGAGTGGTTCAAGAATAACCATTATCTAATAGCAAAACTCTCCTTGCACAATACATTTCATGCAAGGAGAGTTTTATGCTCTTTGTATCAACTACACGTTGACATAAGAATAGCCCTGGCTGTCAACTCCTAGAGAAGAAAGAGAAAAAGTGGAAGGATCATCAGCAATACCAGAAATGAGACCAGAGATAATATCAATAAAAGAAATGAGCACAGTAATCTCCCTGTAGTAGTAAGTGGTGTGTTTTTTATCCATAGCAGTGGTGCTTTCCTGCTGTGGTATGCCTTTTATTATAGTGCTAAAAACATACCCTGTCCAGCTGTTATGCTATTATATTCAGTGATGTGCAACACTTATATTCATGTCCCTTTTATGCTATGGAATCACACAACAAAACACCTCTTCAACTGTCCATTTTTAGACAGTCAAAGAGGTGTTATTTTAAATCATATATTCTTTAAAAGAGCTTTTCTTCTGTATAAGAGTTCTGCTTTATTACATCAAAATAGCAAGGGTAATCCAATGCTACCTCACTAGGATCTGCATATTCTATACCAGTCCACATACGCTGCCTTGAAGAAATAGAAGTATCTCCACTGGCATATTTCCTTACAGATAGAAAGAATGCTGCAAAATCATCTTCTGCATCATCATTAACCTCTACTGTGAGTTGTGTTTGATTGTAGCAATCCTCACTATTAGAAAAAAGCACATCAAACTCATAGGGTGAGTTCTGTGTTAAATCTTCATCATGATAGATAGTATCCATTGATATTTTTTCTCCTTAGGAAACATGTGTGATGGTGTCTTTGTTGTTGATTTAATGCTACCAGTAAGGATGTATCTTGTCCATTTAACTCTAGCTTGTAGCAGAGATAAACCAATCTTGCATATACAAAAACACCCCTTACCTTTTTCAAGATAAGAGGTGTCTGTAGTTGCTATCTATAGTATAGATACAAGCTAGTCCAGGTTAGTGAAGAACTATTTCTCCATTATTCTTGAGATTTAATCCCATGATACAGAAATCTTTGCACTGTTGAGAAGCTCTACCATCTTGTTGTAGTCATTGTCATCAAGATTAAGCTCTTCATTTTCCACATCTAGTCCGTATTCCCAGTTTCCCTGTGCAGATCCAACTAGAATTTCCTGTGCAATCTTCTTAAGTTCATTGTCATTCATGATTTTTTCTCCTTATATGTGGTGTGTTTTCCTTTGAACACTTATTACTGTACAAGGCAATCAACAGATAATCAAGAAGAAATATTTTCCCACCCCATTTCAGGGGTGAGATACCAGTGGTGAAAAATAACATGTGCTTCGAGCGTCTAGTTAAAAAACTAAACCTTCACCTTTCTAGTTGAAGTTATATGCTTTAACCAGAAAAGTTCTATCTCGAAGCTAACTTTAACAATCATACCATGCATTTATCACTTTTGTAAAAAAGAACTTAAAAACATGTCTCTGCACATCGTGTCCCTTTTTACCAATCCAGACATACCTACACCTGCACATACAAAACACACCTCTTACCTTTTTCAAGATAAGAGGTGTTTTTGTATAAGTAGTTGTTTTATAGCACAGCTACAACCCAATCTAGGTTGTCAAGAACTACTTCTTCATCAGTATCTTCTACCCAAGCAATCTCAAAGAAATCTAGGTTGTCATCTAGAACGTCAACCTCATCTTCATACTCAACACCATTCCAGGTGCGATCTTCTGCAGTGTTATCTTCATCATCACCATCAAAAGATGCTACAGCGTGGAAAAAGTCAGAAAATCCAGCAGGTGCATGAAGAGCAATGTTTACTCCCACCTTTGCTTCAAAGGTCTTCTCTCCTTCAACATCTTCAAAAACTCCAGTGAAAACCAGTGCGTTGGACATTGTATTTTTCTCCTTATATGTGGTGTGTTTTCCTCTTGAACAACTTCTATATTAGGGGATGGTTGAGAAGTGGTCAAGTTGTACAAGGGTGAAACACCCCTGAATGGGTGTAGTTGAAGATCTTTGTTTGTATCATCCAGAGTGATACAAGTGAAGTTATCAGCTAATGATTTCCCCGTCATATTCATGTCCCTTTTTGATAAAAATAAATCAACAATCCCTGCACAAGATGTGTGAGGGGTTACACAAGTTGAGGTGTGTACTACGAGGAAATCAATGTTCTCTCCATTCTGTGATGTAGCGAGACATTGTTGTTCCGGGTGGGCTACTGAAATAGTATGGGTCAGTTGCATCACCATTCCAGCTACCACGAGGATGTGGTTCTGTGGTGATGGTCTCAATATCCATATTGGCTATAGTTTCTAATGCACGACTGATATGATGCTGTGGAATTGGGTGATTGTCTATATCTTGCAACCAGTGCTGTGCTTCTTCAGGATCCATTGTAGTGTTTTTGGCGTTATGGCTTAGCTCAGGAAAATCTGGAGTGATAAGTCCTTTCTCATCAAGTGAATCTACCATTTCCCGTATGCTCTTATTTTGAAAGTGCCATGCGAGAAGTAGACTATTGATACGTTCTTTGTTGGTCATAATGTTCACCTTCTTTTGGTTAGTATTTAGCTGCTCTTTCCTGGTTGGTCATTTTCTTTTCTCCTTGTGATGTAGTGTTTTCCTCTTGAACACTTATTACTGTAGCGTCTCATTGTAACAAGGGATAAACTTTATTAAGAATCATCACCCCAGCAAAGTGGTGTTTTCTAAAAAGACACACCCTTAGCTGTAGCAACCTTCAAAGTGGAGGTGCAAATATATCTTGTGTTATAAACTGTGTCCCTCACAATACATCACGCCAGGTTGATCCATCATGTGAAAATACACCCTTGAACTATTCTCCCCCTTATCACGGTTGAGATGAGGGGTTGTGTGGTAATGGCTATTCAAGAATAGAAAAGAAGCAGGCATTCATCAACGGGGATAAGACCCATGGTTTTCTATTTACCTTCTTGTCACAAAAGTTGGAAGGCATGCTGTGTTCTGGAGTTGTCATACAGAATGTATCTACTACAATCTCAATATCTTTATCAAGGAGATCTAGATCAAACATTTCTTTAGCATTTTCACAAATAATGTGCATAGGATGATTGCGAACAACATGAGAATACGCTCTATGAATACTCTCCTGTAGACTCTCACCCTCATAACTATATATTTTCACATTCTTATTTTCTACAGTGCCAGCTGCAATGTAATACTCCATATCAAGGGATTCTACCCAGGAAGCAAAGTCAGTAACAGTAACATCCCCTAGATCATCTAACTGAGAAAAACTGTTTCCCTTACACCATACTTGTCTTAACAGAGAATCAATAGCACGCTCTGTGTATTCTTGTGGATCTTCTAACTTAATCCCGTAATCCTTCCACAAGGAGAACTCTAGATCTCCGCGTAAAACATCAATAGATTCTTCAATGATTTCTATTTGTCCGACATCAATACGCGCAAAATCCTCTATAGTCATGATGTTCCCCCTTTGAAGTGGTGTAGTAAAAAGTGATGTTTTCTCATGGATGACTCCACTGTACCAAAGGTTGATTTCCTAAACAAAGCAGAAACCCCACCTATCTTTGGTAAGTGGGGTCTTTGCTTTGAGGTTATTACAACTCCTGTGCTTTTTACTTTTTTCTATTTATCCACTTCATCACCCTTGAACAAAACCTCACCTCAAGACCTCCCCACCTCTTAGCGAACGAAAGTGAGCGTAGGTGGTGGGAGTAATGGGTTTCTTCAATCTACATATATTCACTAAAGTATGATACACTATATATCAGTGAATAGAAGTATAGAATTGAGGTGACAATGAACACGATCACAATCACAACAAAAGTCAGGATATATCCAACTCCAGAACAAGAAGAGTCTTTAAAAAAGACACAGAAAGGGTATGTGGATGGATGTAATCTTGTGTCACAATGGGTAAAAGACAATCAAGAGTTATCTCAGAAAAAGATCAACTCAGCATTGTATTCAACTATTCGTGAAAACACTGGGTTGGGTGCTCAAATGAGCCAATCTGTGATCAAAACTGTCATTTCAACTTACAAAACTATTCACTCTGACAATAAGAAGTGGAGTATTTGTCCTAGATATAAAAAGCACAGAGTAGAACTTGTCAGGGGAAGAGACTATTCCCTTATCAAGGATGGAAGACTGTCTATTGGGACTATTGATGGAAGAATCAAGATTCCTTACACTGAAAACCCATCACTTCCATTGCATGATTACACTCTAGGAACAGCAACTCTTGTTTTCAAGCATGGAAAGTGGATCATGCATATTCCTATCACTATTAATGTTGCTGAAGTATCTGACAGTGATATTGAAAACATCATGGGAATTGATGTAGGTCTTAGGTTTCTTGCCACTTCTTATGACTCTTCTGGGAAGACAAAGTTCTACTCAGGAAAAGAAGTAAAAAGAAAAAGAGCACACTATAGTCAGCTTAGATCTCAATTGCAGAAGAAGAACACCAGATCTTCTAGGAGACGGCTGAAATCTATTGGCAATAGAGAGAACCGCTGGATGACTGATGTAAATCATCAGGTATCTAAGGCACTCGTAGAGTCAGTAGATTCGCCAACGTTATTTGTTCTGGAAGATTTAACAGGAATTCGTTCTGCAACAGAGATTGTGTGCAAAAAGAACCGCTATTACCAGGTTTCTTGGGCTTTCTACCAGCTAAGATCAATGGTTGAGTATAAGGCTCAAAAGAATGGTCACAAGTTCATTGCTGTTGATCCTAGGAATACCTCAAGAGCATGTCCTAAGTGTGGTTTTACTTCAAAGAAGAATAGAAACAATAAGAATCACTTATTTACTTGCCAATCTTGCAACTATTCAAGCAATGATGACAGAGTAGGTGCTATGAATATCCATAGCAAGGGAATCAAGTACCGTATGGATACAACTGCTGAGCATGCTCAGCAGTTACAGGGTGCTAGTCAACCACCCTTAGATGTTCCGCCATTTCAAGGTGGGAGGGGTAAGCATACTTACCCCGTGAATACCACTGGGCAGGGACAAACCCCTACCTCAACCGTGAGGTAGGGGTAGTTGATTGATAATCTCCTTGATTGTGTGCTGTTCTTGATTGTGTCAACTCTTATTATACAGAAGATGTTAATGAAGATCAAGCAGTTATCCACAGTTGATCATACAACAAACTGTGTCCCTTTGTAATAGTCCATATCAGGTTTCTCCCAATACACAAAATGCACCCCTCACCTCTCCCATTATCTAGGGAAGGGTGAAAGATGCACTATGTTCTAAACGCTGCTGCTTATGCCATATCCACTACAATCTCGGTATCCTCATTGAGAATATCTACACCAAACTTCTCTTCAATACCCTCACGAATAATGCGCATGGGCTGGTCTCGCACAGTAGAAGAATATGCGCGGCGAAGATTTTCCTGAGGACCTTCCCCCTCATAATCAAATACCTCTACATTTTCTCCACCTACAGTGCCAGCTGCAAGGTAGTCTTCCAGATCAAAGGTCTCTACCCAGGAAGCAAAATCAGTACGGCTGATATCTCCTAGCTCATCCAACTGGTAGAACTTATTTCCCTCAAACCATACCTCCTCTAGCAGGGAATCAACAGCATACTCTACATACTCTTCTGGGTTTTCCATCTTGATGCCATACTCTAGCCACAGGGAAGATACTAGGTTGTCTCGCAGGATATTTACTGCTTCCTCAATGATGGCTACCTGGTTGTCCTTATCCTGTACGAAATCACTCTTAGAACCAAACATGATTATTATCTCCTTGTTGTATGTTGTGGTGTTTTCCTCTTGAACACTTATGACTTTACAGGGTGATTGGTGGGTGGTCAAGTGGAGGGGGTGGGAAACACCCCTATATGGGTGTAGGTGAAAACTGTTTATGCATTAAGAAAGGTATTTCTTCATTCTCCCCTTTGTTGATTGAAGCCATTATAAGACGTTGAAATATCTTCGTGGTACAACTTATCCAGAATGTATTTTCAGCCCTTCTACAGCCCACGCAGGGTTGCAAAGCAGTGTATTCTACAGCATTATAGACAGCCTTGTCTGTCTATTTTCTCAAACTGTATATTTGTGTCCCCTTTTCACACTTCATTATCCATACATACAAAAAACACCCTAGCCTATTTTGAAGGTAGGGTGTTATTTCTTTGGTGTTTTAGCTATTCAAGAAACGCTCAAATACTTCTGCTGCTTCCTGAGCTTCTACAATGTTTTCAGCCATCTTCTTTGCTTCACGTGCATCAAAAATCATTGCACTTGGAACGGTGATGAAGACACTGTACTTCAGCTCTTCAGGGTTAGGGTTGCGCTTATCCTTGTAATCTGCTTCCACAAAGATATCGCCCTTGAAAGAACCAGAATGCCATACTCGGTATCCAATACCTGGGAGGTGCTCTAGTTGGAAGTTCTTGTGCTTTGCAACAATGTTAGACATAATATGTTCTCCTTAGATGATGTGGTGTTTTCCTCTTGAACACTTATTACTTTATAGGGTTGTTAATAGGTAGTCAAGTGGAAGGGGTAGCAATACCCCTATATAGGGGTAAGTCAAGTATGCAGGCTTGAATATCTATGGTTTCAAGCAGGATCTTAGTAGCGTGAGGAGATGGGTATGGAGCTGTAGAGAAGTTTTGTTTTTTTATTACTGCAGGGAATATTTTTGCTCTATATTCCTTTTTAAGGCGTTGAAATCTTTTTAGGGTGCAACTTATCCAGAATCTATTTCTAAGCACCCTATGCCTTACACAGGGCATGAAATAGATGAGTTATGAACATAGTGATAAGAGTTTGTATTCTTATTATTATATTCCTGGTTTTTGCAGAACAAAACTGTGTCCCTACTTATATATCCTTTATACCAATACAAAAATCTTCTGTGAACTTCTACAGAGGATTATGAGGTTTTATGCTAGGTTTCTACACATTTGATTTTTTCCTTTTTTGTTTTTTTAGCTTGACATCCCTTTTGATCTTCCCTATTGTAGAGTTGCACAACAAAAAGCACACACCTTCAAAGGAGATTAAAAAATGGCTGATCCAGTAGAGATGACTGGTGTTTTTGATGTAAACGGAACCTCTGTAACAAAGAGGGCAATTGTCTCTGTGCGGAATGACGCACCAGAAGAGTTTGAGGAGTTTGCTGAAGCTGTCTTTGATTCCAATGGTTTGCAAAACAACTGCTATGGTGAATATTGCTTTCAATGGGAAGGGAAAAGCTATGACAACATCCTAGAGATGCTGCAAGATTTCCCGGAATTCTTCCACTGTGATGACAAGGATGTTGATCTATCCACTATCAGTAATGTGGTAAGTCTCCACTTTGGAGATTTTGTCCTTGATATGTAGGTGTTAACTCCACTAACCAGGGAAATATCTTGGTTGGTGGTTTTTTCTTTCTTTCATATTTATGTCCCTTTCCCCTAGTAAGGAGGAGGGCCCCCCACATAGGGGTAAAAATACCCTTCCGCTTGCCTTCCTCATGACAAGCCACTAATATAGTAAGTGTTGAAAAGGAAAACAGCACACCACCTACAAGGAGAAAACATCATGACCGCTAACAATATGGATGCCATCATTTCCCGCTACGTAAAGAGTCTCAATGAGATGTCTGCACAGGGAAAGATGTATGATAAGGTATTTTCTGTTTCCAATGGCCGCAAGTACGCCAAGATCATCTCTTCTTCTGGTGACATCAGCAATCAGAACTTTGCATTCTGCTTCATTGATCGCAAAACTGGTGAAGTATACAAGCCTGCATCTTGGAAGTCACCAGCAACCAAGCATGTACGCTACACCATCACCAACGAAGAGGAAGCAAAGAATCTTGCTGAGCGCTCTGACTCATGTGGTTCTTTCCTCTACCTTTAAAGGATGAAAATATCCCTTCTTAGGAAATGATTCCCAGGAAGGGATTTTTCTTGGATCTATTAACTTCATGTCCCTTTTGTCTATCTATAAAGAGCTTCAAAACAAACAACGCAGAAAAACCTGCATCCCTAAAACAATAACCCTGGTGATGTACTCCTACCTTGTTCAAGTAGTGCAGGGATCACTCCAGGGCTTTCAATGATTAACTATAACACATAGCTCCTGCTTGTGCTAAGTAGGTTCCCCTCTTCTTTTGCTACATATTTTCAATATAAGAGTTAAGGCGTGCAGTGCTATGACGCAAAGCATCATCAGCAAGGGAAGAAGTCTTGTATTTTACAATCATCCTCAACAAAGCATGCATAGCTTCAGCTTGCACAGAACGTGATGCAGGAGAAAACTGAGAAAGAATATCTAGTGTTATTTCTTCTTCTATAGCTAGAGCATCAGCTACCTTGTCTACAACCTTATAGAGGTTGGAGCAATCTAGGATCTCTTCTTTCTTTTTGTCCAAAGAATACATATCCTGTGGAGACATAAGTTTTACTATTTCCTCATTGAGGGGAAGAAGCTCATTACCCTTGCATGGAGAGCTATCTACAAAGTTAGAAAAGTCCATAACAATGTTGCAATGTTCTTCATTTTCTGGTGTATAGCCAATAACAATGTGCTTTTCTGCATTAGGTTTCTTGCACAAAGAAATGCAGTATTCTTTATTAGATGGTGCTACAACATCAACAACAAAAAAGTTATCATCATTAACAACAACTTCTTTATCAATGGTCTTGCTATCACAGCAGTTCATGATATTTTTCTCCTTTTGATACTTTGTTTTCACTTACTGTTGACTACACATGAAGAAGAGACAAAGAAAAGTATTCCCACATTTGGGATAGTTCCTTATTGAACTTTGACTTTTCTTCCTTCTTATCACCACTAGGGCTGTGATATACATTGTTATACACAGTGCTTAGTGCATGAAGATTATTGAGAATCATCTTCCTTTCTTCAGTATCAGCATCCTTGAAAGAAGTAATAACATTCAAACAAGCAATATCTGAAGCTTGAAGAGAATAAACAAAAACACGTGTGATGTCTTCTGCAATGACTCCTTGAATATAAGATACACTGTCTTCATCCATTCTCTTACCATAATGAAGAGAAAAAATAGGATAAACACCCTCATGTAATGCTTCATGTGTATAACGCACAACAAGATCATAAACATCAAATTGAGCAACAGTGCTTGAATCTACCACTTTTTCACCGTTGCTCTTACCCTCATGCTTTTGGGAGATAGTGATAATGTACTCATCATGATCATAATTGATATTGCAAGAAACTTCATATTTTTGGCCAGAATATACATTGGGAATGCTGAACTCTCTACCGTTTTCTCCTGAGACGCTTGCTTCATACATAGGTTTTTCTCTTTCCTTGATAGGTTATTGATGATATGTCTTGTCTCTATTATAGAAGAGAATAGAAATATGATCAAGGCATAAGAGGATATAAGTTCTCTGGGGTGCTGTGTAGATTGAAGACATTAAATCTCCTTACTGTGTGTTATATCCTAGGATAGAAAAAGCTAGTGATCTAGAAAAACATCATTCCGAGTTCAAAGGTGCATTTCCATGTAAGATCATCTTCATTAATCCACTGAAGATAAGATCCATCTTCCACGAAAGGTGCTAGTGCTTCAAGAAATACATTTTCATCACCCATCTCATCCTCATAGCCTACAATCTCCAAGTCTCCAAACTGGGTAGTTTTTGTCTCAAAACCTAGAGCATTCAAAATATCTTCTGTGCTCTTACAAGTTTCATCATAGTTCCAATCTAGTTTGCAAAACCTCTTATTAGGATCTGTGGCTACAGAGGTAGAATCCTGCGGCTTTTCAACAAGATCACTTCCCCACCAGCCACCATTTTTAAATTCATCTTTGGTATTTAGATGACATAGCACCTTGTAAGCATTATCAAGGTGGTTGTGAGGAATGGTGAAGTTGGAATCAATAATACGAATATCAAAACCCATGGGTTTCTCCTTATATGTGGTGTGTTTTTTCTTGAGATATAACTTCTATGCTAGTAAATGGTTGATAGATATTCAAGCTATTTTAAAAAACACACCCTGTTCAGGGGATAAACACATGTGTCCCTCTTCTTGGAAAGATAAGAAAAACTACCTAGGAAAAACAACCTAGGTAGTTATCTTGTTTTAACTCCTATTCCCAGGAAATATTGGGAAAGAAGGTTTTCATCTTTCCATTTTCAAAAATATTCTTCCATGTACAGAGATCTTCCCCAAGCCATATGATATAAGATCCATCATATTCAATGAAAGGTGCTAGGTATCCAAGGAAGATATCTTCATCGCCCATCTCACCTTTAAATCCTACAATCTCTAGATCACCAGATTGAAGGATTTCAGTCTCAAATCCCAAAGCATGCAAGATTTCTTCTGTGCTCTTATAGATTTCATCATAATTCCAATCTAGACCATTAAACCACTTATTAGGATTGGTAGCTACAGAATTGGACTCTTGTGGCTTTTCATAGAGTTTTCCTGAATGAACCCCACCCCTTTTAAGCTCATCCTTGGTGTTGAGTTCGCATAGTGTCTTATAAGCATGATCAAGATAATCATAAGGAATAGCAAAGTTGGAATCAATAATGCGAATTTTATAACCCACGTGTTTCTCCTTGTGATGTGGTGTGTTTTCCTCTTAGATACAACTTCTATTATAGGATCTTTATTGATAAAGATCAAGTGGAATGATGTGATCTACTCTTGTTCTGTGTTGAAGTTGTACAAAGGGGTAACTTTATGACTGTAATTTATCATGATAGTTAAAAATGTTTTTATTAACAGTTGGGTTGTTTTCTCTTGCTCTTCCAATATAGAGGTAAGGGGTATAAAAATAAAGAATGATATTTTCTTGTGTGTTTAATTTGATTTGTATTAGTGGGGTTGTTATAGTGGGAAAAGAAGACAGCACACCACAGAATGTTTTTGCTGCCTTTTTAGCTCCTATAGTTCAGTTTGGTTAGAGCAGCACCCTTATAAGGTGAAAGTCACTGGTTCAAGTCCAGTTGGGAGCACAGAATATATTTTGCAAAAATCACAACAGGAAGAAGAACATAGGATGTGGATGATCCTTTCTTGTGTTTACTCATGTCCCTTTCCCCTTATTGCAACAGAAGAGACTTGTATAGTTTTGGGTTCTTAACCATGGTATTGGTAGTATTTTTCATAACACAACAACCACACAACATAATATCTACACTCAAGGAGAGAACAACACGTCATGAAAGAGATCCCAGTTTTGTATCACACCTTTGATGCTACAGGTCTATCAATGCATTTTTCTACAGTAGGTTATTTCATAGTAACTATTATAATTGGTAATATCCTCTTACTCCTTGGCATGATTCCATATTTTGTATCTTATATCAGTAAAAAACCAGATATGGGCTTTATGAAGTGGATTGACAAATCATGGGAGAAATTCACATTAAAAAAGTTATTCTTTGCCATTTTTGCATCCTTTGTTGTGCTCACTCCTTTCTTTTCTGCAGGTATATCTAAGCTCTTTGTCTCTGAAACAGAAGGAAAACTATTCTTAGAACCTAATATTTTTTACAAGGAAGGTACGCCATCATTTGATTTTGGCTCTCTTTATGAAAAGCGGGGTTATGATGATAAAAACTCTTTGGTGAATAAGTATTCTGACGAGTTTGAGAAAGCTATCAAAAACAATTCCCAGCTAAACCAGTATCATATTCCAGAATGTGAACTTAATAATGCACAATCTATTCTTTGTGGTGGAGATAGGATAAATGAAGTTGTAGCCAACAAAGAGGATAAAACTTTCATTTTGCAGCCACACTTTTCCACAGATGAAAAAGACGCTAGACTTATACTAGACAACCCTAAAGACAAGGGGGTGAAAGTGTATTTTTGGGTTGAGGAAAAAGAAGACAAAAGGGGAAAGTAGAAACAAAAACTCCCTCTTCTTGCACTGTTTATCAATGCAAAAGAGGGTGTTTTATTTTTTATTACAACTTAAAGTTAAGTAGTGGTCAAGTTGTATGGGTGTGAAATACCCCTACATGGGTGTAGAAAACTCTTAAGAGATCTCTTCCTCATCAATCCAGAAATACAGTTTAACTCCCTTGTCATTAGGGTTATCTACTTCTAGTTTTGCATCATTAGCACCTACTTTTACATGAGGAGAAAGAAGAACAGTTTCATTTCCTTTATCAGCTTCAACATCAGTAATTTTATCCCCTCCACAGATAATGGAAGATGGGTTTTTAAGATCACATTCAGGAATGGAATATTTTTTCATTTCCTCATTATCTTTTATAGCTTGATGTATTTCTGAAGAATACTTTCTTATTACAGTGTTATTTTCATCATATCCTGAAATAGAATAAAAATCCTTAAAAACTCCCGATCCATATTCCTCACCATTTAAAACATTAGGCTGCATTAATAGTTTCCCCTCTGCATCAGAAGTAAAGAGTCTAGGAATATTTGGATAAGAAAGCAGCACACAATAAAATGCTATGAAAAATATGATAAGAAGATATCCCTTGATTTTTTCTTTGACTGTTTTTTCTCTCTGGTTTTCATCTGAACCTTTAGTCTTTAGAGGATCAAAAGATAAAAACACTACAATAAAAACAATGATGGATAGAATGATAAAAGATACTACCATGTGAGCATCACTAAAGTGAAGCCCTACACCTGTAGCATCAAATTTGTGGTGGAGGATAGGAATGTCCATGATATCTTGTTCTCCTCTTATAGAGTGCATTTTCATTTTCTTGGTTATTTATTTTACCAAGAAAAACACAACATCCCAAGACACATATATTTGTGTCCCCTTTTCACACCTCGTTATCCATACACAAAAGCACCCCAACCTCTTTTTAGAAGTGGGGTGTTTTTGTGTATCTTTTTATTCCTTGTTGTTCAAGTACTTTTCAAAAACTATCAAAGCTTCTGATGCATCCACAAGTGTTCGTGCCATCTTTGTTGCTTGTGGAGTTCCAGTAACAAATGTTCCCTTGCTATAAAGGAAAAGCCTATACTCTAGTTCTTCAGGGGTAGGATTCTCATTATCCTTATAGGAAACATGAACAATGATTTCTCCCTTGAATCCTTGTGCTCCAGAGACACTATAGCCAATACCTGGACTATAAATCAGCCTAAATCCCTTGTGCTCACAAACTGTCTGATCAATCTTATTATTATAAGACATTTTTTTATTCTCCTTTACTGTCTTGTTTTTCTAGTTGTTCAGGAAGCGGTCAAAAACCTCTACTGCTTCCTGAGCTTCTACAACATTCTTAGCAATCTTTTCTGCTTCATGAGAGGTGAAGACAACTGCACTTGGTAGAGCAATAAAAAGGTTGTACTTCAGCTCTTCAGGGTTAGGGTTGCGCTTATCCTTGTAATCTGCTTCTACAACAATGTCTCCCTCAAAAGAACCATGATGCCATACTCGGTAGCCAATGCCTGGACGGTGTTCCAGCTTGAATCCCTTGTGTTCTGCAACAATGTTCAACATGATGTTTTCTCCTTGTATGTGGTGTGTTTTCCTCTTGAACAACTTCTATATTAGGGGATGTTTCATAGGTGGCCAAGCTGAACTAGAATATTCACCCCTATATGGGTGTAAGAAAGGTATATTTGTGCAGTAAGAAGGGTTATTCACTTCTCATTCTTACCTTGTTTAAAGCTATTGTGAGACGTTGAAATCTCTGTGGGGTACAACTTATCCAGAATGTCTTTTCAGCCCTTCTACAGCCTACACAGGGTTGTAAAGTAGCATGTTTCACTTGCATCATAGACAGCCTTGTCTGTCTATTTTCTCACGCTACATATTCATGTCCCTTTTTACCTCACAAAACAAAAAGTACCTCCTGAAGATACCTCTTTGCAGAGACACCTCAGGAAGTTCTCTTATTGTGTGCTCTTATCTCTTAAAAACGCTCTTTGAGGATATCAGAAAACACACGCTGAGCCTTAGCTGTATCCTTCAACACCTCAGATAGCTCCTCTAGTTCCTCAGGAGTTTCAGCCAGGTTGGAGAACATGGATACCTCAACACCAGTGTAAATGCTCTCACCATGTTCTTTGTTCTGCTTAGAGATAAAATCATTCCTCATAGGAATGAGATCAATCTTGAACTTACTGTTGTTCTTAATCCTGATATTATGATCTCCATTAGAGAAGTCATTTTCATCCTCGGAAAAATAACGAATAATCAACTGATAGCAACCTACTTCCCATACCAGTTCCTTGATGTGCTGATCCAGATCACCATAGTTATCATAGACAGGGAAAATGTGCTTTTCTGATGGAATGATATTCTGAGAAGTCATGATATGTGGTCTCCTTTAGGGGTGGTGTGTTTTCCTTGTGAACACCTATCACTTTAGTGGGTGTTTGAATAGTAGTCAAGCTGTAGAGGTATGAAATACCCCTATATAGGTGTAGGTGAACAATGCTTGATACACATTTGTGTCCCTTTATACCATATAAAAACCACCCCACTCCTAAAAGGTGAGGTAGCTTAGTTATTATTTAATCTCTTCTGCAGTGATACCAGTGAAATACTGTGCAGCTTCTTCAGCCTGTGCAAGATTGTCTTTTACCTTTTTCTGCACAACAGGAAGAGAAGAAGAAAATACATCATCTTTTACCTTAACTGCAACTGTAATCTTGTTTCCTTCCTTCTTCTGGGAAATCTCCATACAATCCCTAATGCTATCCTGTGGGTAAGAAATCTTGATTACTCCAGCGGTGTAGATGAGCTTGTATCCATTCTTTTCTGCAATGGTGTTGAATGCAGCCATGATATTTGGTCTCCTTGTGAAGTGGTGTGTTTTCCTCTTGAACACTTATTACTTTAGTGGGTAGTTGTTAGGTGGTCAAGTGGAAGAGTTTGACATCCTCCCCGCCCTAAATGGCGGGGATTCCAGATTACTTGTGAAGTTACAAACTTACACAATAGAGCTGGGGTTGATAGCATCACTGTGATCTGGCTGCTTCCAGGTATAAAACCCTTCCACATCCTCTTTCGAGGGGGTAGCTCTTATAATCACTCCACTACCATTCTCCTGGATTTCTCCAGAAGCGGACAAGTCAGTGCCCTGGTATAGACCATACAGATAATCTGCATAGTCTCTAATATTTAACGCTGCATTGTTGTCAGCATTGTCTTTATGTTTACAGTTTTTACACACAAACACCGCTTGGCTTTCGCGGTTTTCTTTCACTGTATACCCACACTTATTGCACCTTTGAGAAGTACAATGAGGTGGGACAAAGATAAGTTCTCCACCTGACAGAAGAGTTTTGTACTCTAACATAGCAACAAACCTTGCAGGTGAGAACGCTAGGAATGAACGGTTCATCCCGCGCTTGCGCTTACCACCCTTGCGGGTCATATTCTTTATTTTGAGGTCTTCTAGAACAATCCTGTCGGAAGAGCGCACTAGAGCGGTTGTTGCTTCTTGTTGCCATGCTTCACGGTACTTGGCAATCTTAGAAGAATAATGATTAGCACGCTCTTTGTGATGTTGGTATTGTACACCTTTCATTACCTGATACATTGCTTCTTTGCCTACCTGATGTGCTTTGTGAGAAAGTTCATCTTTAGGGGTGTTGGGATTTTTAGAGATAAACTCTTTCTTAGCAGAGTTCAAGGCTCTAGAGCGCATCTTACTCATTTTCTTTTTATGATAAGTGCGCTTTTTATCCCATTGGGAAGTTAACTTAGTATCAGGCGTGAGGGATTTTCCATCGGAAGTGGCAACAGCAACAACCCCACCTCTGTCAATTCCTATAGAATGCTGATTATTAGACCGGGTAAGCCCCTTGGGGGAAGAAGTAAACACAGCACTCATAGTAGTAGTGTTTACCTGCACGGAAGTGTAGTGAGAAAACTCTCTTCCGCTGTGCTTGACTCTAATCTTGAGTGTCCACCTAGATTTATGACCTGGTTTATTATGCTTGGATGGGTTTTGTCCTTTGATGGTAATGATCCCGGTTTTCTTACCTGTTTTCTGATAGGTTGCATTAGAACCTTTGTTAAACCAGCAGGTAAAAATGTTATCCTGGGATTTCTTAGACCTAAACCTAGGCATTTTCCCACCAGAGGTTTTTCTTCTTTTTACAGCAGACCACCATGCACTGTCTTCAATCCTTTCAGCAGATTGCAAGATCATAGATGGAAGTGCTGCAAGAGAGGAAAAGTCAGTCCTAGCCTGTTTGTCAGTAACATCCGTGACACTATCGCCAATAGGAACTAGGATTCTCTGTTCTTTCCCGCTTTTCCGGGTGACCTTTTCCCATTTTTTGCGCTTAGAGCGGTGTTGGTTAAAGCGCAGTCTCCAGGAATCTCCCATCCATTCTAGTACCTCATAGGGGTTTTGAGTCCATGAGTGATGTCCAGAGCGCACGCCAAGGTACACAGGTGAGCCTGTGTGCTTGACGGATACAATAGAAACTTTTTCACTCATGTATTTTATTATATCACATGTGAAATATTTATGTCAAAAGACTGGAGGGATCCTTTGCGAACGCACTTCCTCCCCGCCCTAAAGGACGGGTCCTCCGTGCTGTCTACCAGGTGAAATACCCCTTGATGGGTGTACCTCTGGATAAGAGAAGGGTGAGTGTCTCTTGTGTCCCTTTCTCCTCCTCTACCCTCTCAATACAAAACCTCATCACCTACACCTGTTATAGGTATACATGATGAGGTATAGCTTGTGCTTAGTTATCTTCAAACTAAACACAAGCTATACAAGCTGCTATTGACGTTCTAACTGTTTCTTAGCAAGCTCTACTGGAACACAGCCCTGGAACAAATCATTATCTTTTGCTGCCATAACTTCCCCTGAGCTACATTCAGGGTTGTCATTGTTGTCCAATCCAGCAACAATACCCAATGCTGCACCTAATACAATGGTTGGAATAGAAGCAGCAATTGCTTTTTTCCACGGTGTTTTAAAAAGTACCATGACTTGTATTGTTAATCCACCCAAAATACAGGCACCTAATAATCCTAAAAAAATCATTGTTTGCATTTCTTTCTCTTTCCCCTTCCATCCTGTGATGATATATGGTGTGTTTTTCTTTGAACACTTATCATTATAGTAGATGGATAGCAGGTGATCAAGCTATCTCAGAGGTGTCATACCCCTTAATGGGTGTGGTTAAAAAGGAAGCTGATATTCCTTTTTAGAAAAGATACTACCGTACCACTTGTATCTTTCTTCCTGCTTATTCTTTACGCTTGTGTCATCTTGTACTGCTTACCAGTAGGAATAAAACTGGAAGCATAGTCATAGCCAACACCAATATTCTGATCTAGATACCGCAAGCATTCAATGTTTCCATGGATATCCTTGTTCAACATGATCACTTTTCCAAAGATAGGATGTTCTGCTTCAGAAAATGCATGCTTATCATCATCCCATACCACATCAGCCATAGTGCTTACATGATCTGGTTTATCTGGAAGAGCTTTGAGAATAGTATTGTTATATTCTCGCATTCTTTGTTCTTGCTCTCTATTTTCTGATTTAGCAACTGCAAAATCTGCAAGAGAAAACAAAGCACTATGTGCAGCAATGATTTCTCGTTTAGTTGGTGTTTCCATGGATATGTTTTCCTTTCTTGCGGTGTGTTTTTATATATACCCAAGGATAAAACATAGAGCATTACTTGTCAATGAATATGATGAAAATACCTTGTATATTCCATTGTGAGACGTTGAAATCTTTGTATGATACAACAGTGAAAAATATATTTTTAACCCCTCTGCAGCCAACACAGAGCCGTAGAGGGGTAGAAAAATCATCAATCAACGCTAGAGAGTATTGATAACATCCTGGAAATGATAGGCAGCTTCTAGAGCTTCTTCCATCTCTTCCTTGCAATCATCCCAATCAGAATATCCTACAACAGGACCATCAGTTTCAATGGAAAAAGAACCATCAAAAAAGTCAATATGGTCAACAAAAGCAGGATACTTATTATTGGCAATATAAGAGCCATCATCGTTCTTATACAGCGTGAAAGCTTCAAAGCTATCAATGACTGTTGCTGTGTTGTCCTGTTCTGGATTCACCGTTTTTCTCCTTGTTTTTAGGTGGTGTTTTTTGTTATCTGAATATCACTATAAAGAGCTAACTCATCATTGTCAATCACTTACACCCATTCAGGGGTGTTTTCTTTTTACACAACTTGTATCCTTTTACCATACTGTTGTAGAATAAAGACATCACAGAAAATAACATCACATACAAGGAAGAGAAACAATGATTGAAACCATCATCACTACCATTTCTGAGCACCCAGTATCTAGTATGGCCATAGCTACTATGCTGATTATTCTTCTTGCTTCTCTTGCAACTATGTATGTTGCTATCTCAGAAATGAGACAGCTTAGTGGCCATGGACTTCCTCGCTGTACTCAATTTGATTGAAAGGTATCTTACTCCCTTTGAAAAGCACTGTATAACCAGTGCTTTTCTTTTTTTATCCAGTAGTTTATTGTGTGCTCTTTTGCACTTTTGTGTCCCCTTTTCAGTACAAGCAAACTTGACTTTTTAACATCATCCTTCCTACTATGGAAACCCTATCCAAGAAAAACTCTATTGATAAGGAGAAAAATCAATGAACGTTTCTATCCAAGATGTTGTTTCAGCTATCAAAGATGATTTCCAAGAAGATATCACTTACACAGATGAAGAACTAGAAGATTTTGCCTATCAAGCAGTTGATCTCATTTCCAAGGTGCATGACAAGAACTACCTCACAGAAGAAGATCAGATCCCTCATGGTGTGGGTTCCACTGCAGTTTCTATCCTTGAAACCATCATTGAGATGTAGGGAGAATGTATTTTCAAACACAAAAAGGTTGCACTTCTTCTAAATCATATGTAGCATAGATATCAGAGAAAAATACCTAGGAGGAAACACAATGCTTCAATCTGTATTATCTGATTCTATAACCTATAAAGAGCTGGTAGATAGCACTTATGATTCTGCTTGCACTATACTAGAACACAATATTTCTAGAAAAGATGTTGATTATGTTGTCTATTCCCACATTGAAACATTGCAAGAATATGACAATGTGGAAAAGATTTACATGGGAAGAGAATGGAGTGAAAACACCCTTATTCCCCGTGGTGTTGCTAAGCAGGTGAAATACAGTGCTCTGAAAGAACTGTGCGACTGTGACTGATAGCTGATGTGCAAAAAACACCTGTATGAGTTTCATGCAGGTGTTTTTCTTTTGCAGGAAGATACTCCTTATACACATTACTTGTGTCCCCTTTATGCCCTGTTCACCGCTGCACCCATATAGGGGTATTCCTCACCCACACAACTTGACCACTTCTCAACTACACACTAAAGTAATAAGTGTTCAAAGGAAAGCACACCACATAACAAGGAGAAACATCATGGGCTGGACTTCCACTTACACCCCTTATGCACCTACTACTGCACAGCGCAAGGAAGACTTCATCAATGAGCTAACCTTTTCTAATGACAAGGTAGACTCTGTAGCACTCAAGGCAACCATGCGAGGATCTACTGGATATGCACTACAAAAGGTTGTTGATAAGGAAACTGGTGAGGAAACCATCTACTCTGTAGCTATGCTTACTAGCTATGGTGATAATGAATATGCTGTGAAGTTTGTAGATCCTATTCTGTTCTACAACAACTTCCCTATCACTTGGGTAAAAAAGATCACTCCCCGTGATAAGAAGCACTCTGAGCAACTTGAACAGTGGCATGATGCTATTGAGGATACAATCATTAAGAAGAAGCGCTTGAAGGCACTCAAGCACGGTTCTGTTATCAACACTAAGTTCTATGGAGATCTGGTATTGAATGTAGGTCTTAATGGCAAGCGGTACTGGGTATCCTATGACAAGGATGGAAACTATGAAGGATATGTTCCTACCCGACGCTTTGGTGTTAACTACACTGTAGTTAAAGCTAACCGTTAAGAACTAGAACTTAAACACCCTTTGTGTAGGAAGGTAATATGCATAAAGGGTGTTCTTTTTGTAGGTTTGAACATTGTGTGTCCCTTTTATACATTATCTCTCCTACACCCATTCAGGGGTACTTCACACCCATACAACTTGATCACCTTCTATACATCTATTACAGTAGAAAGTGTTCAAAGGAAAACACACCACATACAAGGAGAAAACACCCACCATGTCTTCCCAGCCACTAGATAAGATCATTGACTCTTATGTCATCCAGCTCAACAACCGTGAAGAACTAGCACACCAGCTTAACTACAATAGGAAGTTTTACCGTGTAGATAATGGCCGCAAGTATGCAAAGGTTGTGCAATATACACAGTCTTCTCCTGCAGGAGGAGGGGGTGCATATTGCTTTATTAACCGTAAAACAGGAGATGTGTTTAAAGCTTCCAGTTGGTCTTCCCCTGCTAAAAATGCACGTTATAGTCTAACTACTATGCAGGATGCACGAGAGCTTGCAGCGCGAAGTGATAGCTTGGGTAGGTTCCTCTATGCACGCAACTGCAAGAGGAAGTAAGCTTCCTACCCTAGGAAAGTTCACCATCATCAGGGAAAACTCCCTGGTGGTGGTATTTTTGTATCTTTATTGGATACCATTTGTGTCCCTTTGACTGCCACTCCCAGCTAGCACACAAACACTGCTATTCATCCAAGATGGCATCAATAACAGAAATAGCATGTTCATTGCTCATACTGTCATCAGCACCATATCCCTTTTGTGCTATTTCTTCTTCCAAGCCGCTCTTCCACATCAACAGCTCATGTCTTATGTGTTGCAATCTATGTGCAAGTTCTTCCTTTTTGCCATGTTCCAATACACACATAGCTGCAATAGAGTAGTAGTTATTTTTTAAGACCTTATCGTTTTTCTCATAGTATTCATCCTCTATGTTGTGTCTATGCAAGTACTCAAAACTGTCAGCAACCTGCTCGTAGTGGATATTGTTTCCCTGGATAGTGCTCATTTTACTTACCCTTCCTATAGACAAATCAGGCATTACTGTTGATACTACCATTAAGCAATACAGTAACCATATACACCCATTTAGGGGTATTTTACCTTCAGGCAACTTGACCACCTTCCGCATACCCACTAATATAGAAGTTGTTTAAGAGGAAAGCACACCACCTAAGGAGTTCAAATATCATGACTACCACTTCTACTGTCAACAACGCAGACAACATCATTGCACACTATGTTAAGAACTTGAACATCAAGTCTTCTGCTGGAGAAATGGCTGATAAGGTATTCACCATCACCAATGGCCGCAAGTATGCAAAGGTAGTATCCACTTACAGTGATGGAAACCACAGCAGCGTTTTCTGCTTCATTGACCGCAAGACTGGTGATGTGTACAAGGCTGCAACGTGGAAGGCTCCAGCAAAGCATGTACGCTACACCATCACTGATGAGGAAAGCGCACAAGAGCTAGCACACAAGTCTGATGCTTATGGCTCTTTCCTCTACATGCGCTAATCAGTAAAACATAAAACAACCCCTTGGAGTAGATATACTTACTTCAAGGGGTTGTTTTTATTTCTTTTTTATTTTGTGTCCCTTTGTCCTCTTTTTCTTCAACTGAACATAGCTACTATCAACAGGATACAAGTTGTACAACTGCATTATATCTTCTATGCTTTCTTTGCCTACACAAAGATGAAACTGTCCATTGCTATAGAAGAACCTACCATTGTAGTTGTCATGTATGTCTTTAATCCATTGAGAAGATACATCCTTTTTCACCAAGTCTCCTACATTAAAAATGGTGTAGAACTCTCTTCCTTGATCATCAGTAGAGAACTCAGCAGAAAACACCTGAGCAGAAAACATAGAATATCCTCTTTCTAGATGGAATCAACAGTTCTATATACCTCTAACTCCCAGTGGAGAACAGGAGGAAAATCACTGTCTTCTTTAGTAGTGGTAAACTGACCATAGACAATCTCACCACTGTCATAAGACAGATCTATGTTATCTACCCCAGAAAAACGGGAATGCAAAAACTCTTTTACTTTCTCTTCTCCCACATGGTATTTCATTATCTGTGCATAAGGATAGACATAATCAAAATCATATTTCTTAATATCTTCTGGGTTTAGGTAAGTTACAATAACGTACATGTGAAATAAGTCCTTTTTGTATATGTGTTTAATCATTCGCTCTTATTTAATACTACCTCATAGTAAGTATGTAGAAGAAAAACACCACAAGAAACCTCTTCTTGCAGTGTTTTTTACGTAGTACTTTTTAGCTCTTTTCCTGTAGGAGTTACACCACTAAAACTCCTACAAGTTTATCAAGAAGATCCACCTTGTGAAGATCAATGTTATGATCATGGAGAAAATCTTCATCTACCCATAAAAGTTCAAACTCTTGAAGATTATCAATCAACACGTCATTAAACTTGTGATAAACAATCTCCTCGTAAGTCCTCTCTTCATTGGTAGATTGAGAAATATTTTCCTCATAAAGCAAGACATTATTAGCTACTTTATCTAGTTCTAGGTTTTCAGTTTCAACTTGAATATTAGCAACTACCGTTTCTCCATCTAGATTAAAAGTGGCTTCAATAGTGAAAAAATGACAAGACATGATAACTACTTCCTTATGTGATATGTGTTGTTTTCCTTGTGCTTTCATTGTATCAAGCACTATAAGAAAAGTTCAAGCACATAAAAGAAAAACACCCCTTTGAAAATAAAGGGGTGTTTTTTGATGTTATCTACCTTAAGTTCACAATATTTTGAACCTCTAGATTCCAATGAAGCTCTTCATCAAACTCTTCCTCCTTACTGGTGAATGTTGCACAGTCTACAGAACCATCACTAAAGCAGTGGAACTGAATATCATCCTCATCTACCCCAGAATAGAAACTGGTGATGAACTTCTTCAGTCCTTCAATGGAAGTATCCTTGATGTTGTAGATCATCAAGTTGATGTCATCTTCTACACTTTCAACGTTCAGGTAAACTGCAATAACAGCCATGGTGTTCCTCCTTGTAAGTGGTGTGCTTTCCTTTGAACACTTATTACTATAGTGGGTAGATATTCCACTGTCTACCCACTACCCCATTTAAGGGGTAGTAGGAAAGATACCTCCTATTTTAAAGAACATCTAGAGCATCAATAGCGTCCTGTGCTTTTTCATCATCTTGAACCACATCAAAGCCAAAATGGAACCTATGCACCATATCAACAATGGAGAAGATGATCTCTACCTGCATAGCAACAGAGCAGTTGTTGTAAGTATCAATAGCCTGAGATACTTGCTGGGGGTAAACCTCCAGCGCACAGCGTAGAACAGGGAAAAAATCTACAAAATCTTTAAAGGTGTAATCTTTCTTTACTTCCTTGGGGATCCTCTTTCCATGCTTTTTCTTGTAGCAAGAACGCAGCTTCCTATTCAAAGAGCGAAAGCTATATCCCTTGGGGAGGTAAAACCGGGTCCTTTCTTCTACATTGTCCTCATGAGCAAGATCAATAAAGGGGGAGTAGATATTGAATACAATGTAGTTAGCCATGGAAAGATACTTTCTTGATATATGGTGTGTTTTCCTTGGACACTTATTACTGTACTGGAGTCTCTTACCCAATGCAAGAAGTGTATTTTGCTCTACCCCCTTTATAGGGGTGAGTAGGAGTGATACCTTTTTGTGTCCCTTGTATGCATACCAAGAACCAGTACATACACGAGTTTTTTGCAGTTTTATATCCATTGACTTACAACACCTTATAGCAAATACATAAAAGAAAAACACCCCTTTATCTACAGGAGTGTTTTTCTTCTGTTGTTTTTTATCGCTTTATCACATGTTTAACTTCTAGCTTCCAGTGAAGTTCTTGGTAATCAAAATCTTCTTCTTCATTGGTAAAAGTTGCATAGTCAACAGAACCATCCTTGAAGCAGTAGAACTGAATGGAATCTTCTTGTATTCCAGGGTAGTTAGTAGTAAGAAACTTCTTTAGCCCTTCGACAGAATCATCCTTGACATCATAAATCAGGAGGTTGATGTTATCTTCTACATCTTGGGAATCAAGATAAACTGCAACAACAGACATGGTTTTTTCTCCTTGTGGTGTGGTTTTTTTCTTATTTTGATTATCACTATACTAAGCAAGATCACAAAGATCAATAAAACCTGAAAAAAAGAATACACTATAAAAAAAGAGGTAGAAGATTTATCCTCTACCTCTTTTTTATCTACTGGTCTTATCTAGATATCACTAAGGGAAGAAAGAACTTCCTCCATCTTTTCATCAACGTTTTTGCTATGATTTTTCTTATGGCGTGCAGCCATATCCACGACTGCAAAGATGAGTCGCAACTTCATCTCTCTAGAACAGCGATCAAAGTTATCAACAATGAGCATAACATCATCATAAGCAAGGATTAAAGCCAGTTCAAATACAGGAATCAAATCATCATACTTTTGAAAAGTATAAGCATCTTTGTTGTTAAGATCCCATGTATGGCCATACTTTCTCTTATAGGAATCATGCATATACTCATTGATGTCATCTAGAGCGATATGGTGTTTTTCAAAATTGATGCGTTTTTCTGATGTGGAATCATAAGCACCTTTTTCCCTAAAGATGATAACTCCATTATATGTTTCTGAAGCACTGTAAGCACGATTATTGTTCATAATCATCTTTCCCTTCTTTGTGTGGTTATTTTCTCTTGTGCAAGAAACAACTATATCACCATACATGCATAATAGAAGAAAGCAGGGAAAGATTCATCCTCTACTACACTTTTGTGTCCCTTTCTACTACACAAAAAAAGGACACCTGTTTTTGAAAAACAAGTGCCCTTTAAATCATCCTTGCCTATTAAAGAAGTTCAGTGTTGATGAACTCTCCTCCCTCAATAGTGGAAATAAGCATACAACAGTTAACCATTGCATATACCTCCACACCACGCTTGATAGCTTCCTCCTTGCTCTTCCATACAGTATCTAGCTTGAGTGGCTTGCCACTTTCTTCCAAGATCTCCACTGCATAGTAAGTAGCATCCTTAGGAAGGCTTACTTCAACGTGATCAAACTTCATGAGGTTGTTTTCCTTTCTTGTTTCCCTCAACCTGACAACTTCTATTCTAGTACACCTTCCTACAATAAATCCAACTGTGTGGGGAATACTCCCCACGTCTCTATCTCAACCCATTTTGTGTCCCTTTCTATCACCCCTATATACAGCACAAAGAGGTTAAGGAAACACATTCCTCAACCTCTTTTTTAGATAATAAAGAGCTACTTTACTCCTCTTCTATAGCAGCAATAGCTTCATCCATTTTCTTGTTAGCATCATCATCAATAGATCTTTGCATAGCTTCTTTTCTTCTCTTCCTTACAGCTTTAACAGTTATGTCTATGAGAGCGAAAATAGCTTTGGTTTTTCTTTCATCATCACAGTCATTAAAGTTTTCTACTATGGCCATAGTCTTTTCTCTATCAACTTTGAGTGCTTTGTTAATATGAGCTACCACATCTTCTACAGTGGAACATTTATAAGCCAAAATCTCACTATAGTCAGGATCATCATGTCCATATTTTTCACCGTAGAGTTTATAGATAGCATCTTCCAAACGAGGACGATCTACACCTGCCCGTTCAATATGAAGTGGTGATACATCTATAATGTTTCTTCCTACTTCGCCAATAAACTTCCTAGAGTGGGAAATTACTATGAGCAAGGAATCAAAATGAGAACATGATGCATGAGAATATACATCTTCTTGCAAAGCTTTAACCGTAGAAGCATATTCTTTGCTATTAGATACTGCAGGGGAGATAGTATGTGATTTAAGCTTATCCATTTTTAATACTCAACTCTTTCTGTATAGGTTGTTTTCTGTGTGCATCTAGATATTTTAGCAGGTGAGATAAGCTTTTATTGTTAGAAGAGTTAAAAGAAGTAGAATGTTTATACTTTGTGTCCCTTTATTGATGACATCATCACAGTTATAGAAGACTACATCTTTGATAATGTCATCAGGGAAATATCAAGTTATTAATACTCATCATCTGGGAATAAGCAGTAATATCTTCCTGTAGGAACTAAAGCTTCCTTGGTATAATCAGAAACCCTTGAATCAGACATATCACTGTTAATAGCAACAATCTTTTCTCCATCAACTGTTTCTCTAAGCATTACTACTATTGCATATTCAGGTGAGCCAAGACGATCTCCTGGTCCTAACACCTTTGCTTCAGCAAGATAATGCTTTTTATCATCCCATACACATTCAGCCATAGTAGTTTCTGGTTCAGGAGGAAGGAAACGCAGAAGATTCTGTAGATCTTTTCTCATCTCTGCTTTTTCTTCTTTGCTTAAACCATGACTAGCTTCGTTAAATATATCACGTAAAAACTTATGAGCATCTTTTACTTCCCTGCGGGTGAAAAAGTGTTCACTCACTTCCCTGGGTACAAAGTTTTGTTGATTATAAGACATGATTCCTCTTTTCTATTGATATTGGAATGTTGTTTTTCCTTTGTGTGTTTTTATACAGTTTCCATTATAGCTGCAGACAAGTTCAAACACAAGAAAAACACCCAAGGAATATTTCCCTTAGGTGTTTTCTTGTGTTTTTTTCCTCTAGTCAATGGAAGCAAAAAGAAGACCTACATAGCTAATAATCCCAAAAGCTAGAAAAACAAAGTTAAGCATTTTCTCTTTCCCTTTTCTGATGATGTCTTATGCTGTGATGATTCTATTATAGCTTAAAAAGATCTCCACAGTCAAAAGACACCCCACCCATATAGGGGTAGATCCCCTCTTCTACACAGCAGAAACTCCCAAAGCATTCATAGAAGCAATAGCAGACCTAGCCCTATCATCATAGGTTGCATTGACACCAAGAATATCCATAATGGCAAAAAGAGATTCAATCTTCATTTCATCAGACAGTTTGTTATAGATGAAAATAATGTCGGTGACATTGACAAGAGAAATCTTCAAAGCCCTATCAAAAACAGGAATCATATCCTCATAGCTTCCTACCATATAATGATTTAGAAAGACATCAGGAATATCCACGCCATGCTTTTTCTTATAAAGATTGGAGATCTTTTCCTGAAACTCATCAAAGCTCATGTTGTCAGGCAAAGAGACCTTGATAGGTTCTTTAACATAATGCTGATAGTAGTAAGAAGATGAAGTAAAAATAAGTCCAGTATCATCTGCGTGATAAGACCAGCGATCAGAAGCCATGATATTCTCCTTTGAGTATGTGATGATGTGTTTTCTTACCTCTCATTCTATACAGGATCATCTTGAAGATCAAGAAATATCTTTCATCTACCCCACCCATATAGGGGTACTACTATTTACTATTTATGTCCCCTCTCACCACACCTTTCCCACTTAGATACACAATCCAAGTAGATAAGGTGCTTCTACCCTACAATGCAACCTGCAACAATAAGTAAGAAACCACTACAGAAAACAACACCACTTAAAACTATAAAAGTATAAGAGCTTATACCACTAGTTTCATCATTTTCTAGATACTTATCACCATGAAGTATCACGGCATAAGAAACCAACAATGAGCTGATAAAGAAGAGCACAACAGAAAGATGAAAAAGCATATCCTGTGATGTCATTTCAGTTGGTATAAGAGAAAAACTACCCATTGTTTTGCTTCTCTTCTTTTACCACGGTGTAGTACTCCCCTGTAGGAACTAACATATTCTTGCTGTAGTTGGAAGCTCCCAAAATAGGCATAGAGATATTGATAGTAGTGATAGTATTATCATCTACCTCTTTTAACATCACTACTTTTCCAATAGCAGAATACCCAGAAACACTATCATCATTATACAACGTTGCTTCAGCAAGGTAATGCTTTCTGCTATCCCAAGCACATTCAGCCATAGTAGGTTCAGGCTTATCAGGGAGAAAACGTAAAACGTTATCTTCTAGTTCTCTCCATAGCTCACTTTCCTGCTCTTCAGTATCTAGGCTATAACATGCTGCATTAAAGATATCCTGCAAAGTTTTATGAGCACGCTTTATTTCTTCACGGCTAAAAGGCTGTGGATAGGACATGATGTTTTTCTCTCCTTTTTTATAGGTTGTTGATCTTTTCCACAATGGAAAGAGCTTTACTGTCATAGTTGGGAACATTCTTATTGACCAGGTGAATGATAGAAAAAAGAATCTCTACCTTAGTGGAATCAGAAGAGCATTTGTTATAGATGCTGATAAGTTCAGAAACATTATCAGGAGCAATGCTTAGAGCTTGAGAGAAGTACTTTCCTAGCTCCTTATAACTCTCACAGTGGTACAAGCCTACCTTGCAACGATCTCTATCTGTAGTACAGTGATTCCGAAGAAAGGTATCAGAAATCTTTGACTGGAAAATATCAAAATCCATTCCTTCAGGAAGAGAAATCTCCTTTTCACGTTCATATGTCTCAGGAAGATTTGGAGTAGTATTGAAGAATACGATTCGATTATTGGCGGTCCCTTTGAGCCTATAAGAATCATTCATGATATGCCTTTCTTTGATAAGTAGGTGGCGTTTTCCTTGAAACACCTATTACTGTAGTGGAAGCTTCCACGTGATGCAAGAGATTATCTACTATCACCCCTAAAAGGGGTAAGACAAGGGGGTGATACATTTTTGTGTCCCCTTATGCTATAGAGAAAAAATAAACACCTACACATCTTTGAGATGCACAGGTGCTTATTGGTGTAAGTTAAGTACTATAAAAAGAAAGAGATATAGACACAATAGCAGTGCTCAAAGTGCCCAATGCCTTTTCTTAAAAGTACTTACAAAGGAAAGATGATGAGGAACGTCCTCTTCTCTCCCTTTAAAGTACATGTGCTACCTTATACCTTCTCTACCATCCTGTCAAGCAATAACACGCCCATCAAGCTGTGATGTGTATCACCTTCTTACACAGCATCCAGCTTATCAATCAACTTTCTAGCTAGCATGTTTTCTTCACTGCTCTTTTTATGCCTTGATACCACATCAGAACAACTAAAAATGATTTCCACTTGCATATCAACGCTACAGCTGTTGAAGATCTCTACCATCTCCCACACAACTTCTGCATCTATCTTACTTGCTTCTTCTACTATGTCAGCAATATCTCCTAGAGAAGAAACCTGGTACATCTCCCATTCCAGATTAGACGGATTAGCATTATATTTCTCGTAATACAATGAGTAGAAATAGTTATAAAGATCATCAAAATCAACATCAATATCCATGTATGCTTGCTTTTTATCTTCCCCAAAGCATTCCACAGCAATCCTATTATCAAACTCATCTACGTAAGAATGCAAGGTATCCATAAAATATCAACTTCTTTCTTTTTCTCATCTTGAAAATATGCATATATTCCATTAAGATCTATTCTATAGAAGGAATAAGCAACTGACAACCAAGGAAACCGCACAACAATGGAAAAGAATGTAGTATCTAAAATCAAAAATATACAAACAAGTAAAGACAATGTAGTATCCACAATCAAAGGTCTTCATCCTGATACATTAGTCCACTATGCAATGGACTATGAGGGAAACGCACGCGCAGGAGAGTATCACTTGGAAGATGATAGTCTTTTCCCTTATCATTTAAGTGATGTTATCTTCCTGCATGATAATGCTTATCACTACCCCTATAACAGTGAAAACAACACTAAGATCAAAGCAAAGCTCCACAGTGCTATTAACAATGAAGATGCAATTATACTTCTTTTTATTTTTGCTCTTTGTGCAGTACCAATATCATCTCTATGTGCAGCCTATTTCATAGGTGAGTACGGTAAATCTTTACTACCTCACAGCATAGAATGGGTGGCCATCTTAATCTCTATAGTATTGTTTATCTTCTTTCTTGGTGTATCTATTCTACTATGTGCTCTAGCAAGCAAAGAGGTTGGTCTTTTATCTTTAACTGCACTTGATAAAGATAAAACCCATAGACTAAAAAACATCTCTATGGTACAACCACAAGAAGATATGCCAGAAAAGATTGCTACTATTCATTCTCAGTTTTCCTCCACCATGGAAGAGCTTCTAGACAACACCCCACAAGCATTAAGTAATGCAGGGTGGGATCTTCTCATATCAGCCTATGAAAACTACACTTCACTGTATGTTTTTCTGGTAGAGAAAAACGGTATTATTTCTGATGAGCTTATGGATAGCTATGCTGAAAAGCTAGAGAAAAGATACAAGAAGTTTTCTTCCATAGCACAAGATGTTGTCAACACAGCACAAAAGTACCAACTCTACCTTGATAAGGAAAAACAACACTCCACTCAAATCCAGCAAGATATGCTAGATAGTGATGCACTCAGAGCCATTCCACTAGAAGAAGATATCCCATAGACAACTCTCTATATAGCACAAAAAGAAGGATACCTTCCTCTACCACAAGGAAGATATCCTTCTTTTCTTATCTTATCTACTTTTAAGTTCTGTTTTTATTGCTTCTTATTCTCTTTGCTTTTCTTCTATAGTGAGATACCAAATCCACCACGGTGAAAATACCTTCAGCTTTCTCCTTGTTGGAGGTATCATCATCAAAGCTTTCTAGTATGGACATGGTTTTCTTTCTATCAACCTTTAATGCTTTATCAATGTGTGCTGCTACATCTTCTATGGTGGCACATTTATAAAAAGACAGCTCTTTATCATCTAAAACAAAAAAGCCATAGTTTTTACCCACCAAATCATAGATAGTATTGCTCAAATCAGAAAGGAAAAGACTGTTCTTCTTTTGGAAAGAGGATAAGTCAATCACATGCATGTCCACTGCTTTTCCTTGATAAGTGGTAATAACTTCTATTAAGCAACTTGTTTTATTACTCCATGCATAACTGGTGAGGTATTTTTCTTCTGTCATAAAAACTCTCCTTGAAAAGGTGTTGTTGGTGGTGGTGTCTTCTGTATGTAGGAAGGCACCTATTATCTACAATGTTTGCACTTTATAACTATAAGAGAAGTCTTTGTGTCCCTTTTGCCCCAGCAACCCCAGGATATCTTCACCTCTTTCTACACTCCACTCCACCTTGAGAGGTAGTTAGTATCTAAAAACTAACCACTCCCACGCCCCAAAAATACACACCCCAGCAATATACACCCCTCCTACAACTAAATAAAAAGAGGTATCCCTCCCTCTATACATCAGAAGAAAGAACACCTCTATATAAAACCCCTCCTCCCCTTCTATTCCACTTCACAAAAGTAGTCATCTACCTCTAACCCACTGAGAGATCTACTTCCTTTTAAGGAATGGGTGAATCAGTGATTCTTTTTAAAGTTGGGGTTTCCTGGTGAAAGTGGTTCTTTTCCTTGGTTTTCAACATATTTCTTTATTTTCTCTAGAGGTTCTTCTCCTGTGCTAGATACAAGATAGCTAGGAGACCAAAAGTGATTTTCCCAAAGTTTATCCTGGATCAAGTTAAGGTGATTTTTTCTTAAAATCCTAGAAGAGTATCCTTTAACATTTCCAATAAAGTTTGATAGGTTTATTGAAGGTGGGTAAGAGATAACTATATAAACATGGTATTGATCACTTCTGAACTCTTTTAGAATAACATTGTTCTTTTGACAGATTTCTTCTGTACATTTTTTGACAACATTATGAACTTCTTTGCTAAATACTTTCTTTCTGCATTGTGGTGTAAGAACAATATGAGCATGAAGATCATGTACAACATGTCTTCCTGTTCTAAAATCTCTTTTATCCATATTTTATTCCTCATACTATTTTAGACTGATTGCACAACTTATTTTATTTATGCTATACTATCATGTAAGAACCATATTCATAAACTATTATAGGCTTAGGAGATGATAACAGTGGAGACACTATCAATTCCCAAGTCTAAAAAAGAAAAGATTAAGCAGTCATGCAGAGAAACAAGAAAACGTCATTCTCTTATGACTTGCACAACCATTGATACAAAAATAGTTGATGATTCATTGTCTCAAAAACAAAAAGATGTTCTATCCTCTTTGTTTTTAGAAGCAAAATGGTTCTACAATGATATGATTTCTTTTATAGAATCAGACAATATTTCTTCCTATGATACAACTAAAAAACATGTATCAGTAAGAATGGGAAAGAATAATGATTCTTATGATGAAAGGAAGCTTGTTTCTTTAAGTGCTAGCATGAAGCAGAAGATGAAATCTAATATCCAATCATCATTAAAATCATTAGCTGAGCTAAAAAGAAATGGCCACAAAGTAGGAAAGATTGATTACACCAAATCAGTTAAGTCTATTCCATTAAAGCAATATAGAAAAGACTTTTCCATTTTGTCACCAACATCACTTTCTATAGCAAAGGTAGGGAAAGTAAGAGTAAGAGGGTTGCACCAGATACCACAAGGTGCTGATATCTCCAATGCTACTCTTTTACATCTTCCTGATGGGTATCATATTCATATCACCATCTATACACCATATAGCATTGATGTTGATATGAACCTTCCTGTATGTGGTCTTGATTTTGGTATTAAAGAAAGCATCACCACTAGTGATGGAGAAACATTCCATGCTGTTTATGAAATAACATCTCGCATTAAAGGATTGCAAAGAAAGCTTTCCAGGCAACACAAGGGAAGTAATAACTATTGCAAAACTTTAGATAAAATCAGAAGAGAATATCAAAAGATTGACAATCTTAAAAAAGAACATGCTTATAAGATTGCACGGTATCTTTTAGATAACTATTCTGTGATTATTATGCAAGATGAAAACATTTCAGGATGGCACAAAGGTTTATTTGGAAAACAAGTTCAATATGGTATTTTAGGGAGAATAAAGAAGATTCTTGTACACAGTGATCAAGTTGCTATGTTGAATAGATTTGTTCCAACTACCCAATATTGTCCTGAATGTGGAAGATTAAATAAACACTCTTTAGAAAAGAGAACATATCATTGTATGTGTGGATATTCCTATGATCGGGATATTCATGCTGCTAAAAATATGATAGAGCTTTTTAATAAGGGAAATGATAGCCTTGTTAAAAAGTATTCTCCTGTGGAACGCGGGAGTACGCCTGTGGAGCATGATACCTCTAGCGACTAGGTAAGCAATCCACCTCAATGGGTGATTGTATCCTTTGGTAGCCAAGTATGTGTGAAGAAGCAGGAAACCTTATACCTTAGGTGTGAGGTAGTTCATACTTTCATACAACTGTATATTAGAAATCAACTCAGCAGTATTTCCCACTACTCCAGAAACATTAATCACATTAGTCAATTTCTCAATATCAGAACAACACTTCTTTCCATGAGGAGACAAAGCAAAACTAATAGGAAAATAATCACTATCATACTTCCCACTATCTAGACACCTTCTAGTGTATCTACACATCAAATCCACCACATTATTGTGGTAGTCATTATAATGACCTTTCACCCACCTGTACTCCACATTATCCAAGCTATTTAAACGCTCAACCATAGAAGAAATCACACCGTTATACCAGCTACTTTCTTCCTTCATCTTTTCTTGAATCTCTTTATTTTTAATCAAAGAAATCATAGTTTTACTATCAGAAAAGATCACCGTCTTTTTCTTACCAGAAGCTGTCATAGCAGCATGGTAAATCCCTAATAGCTCCAAGGTATTGCTATCAAACACCCCAGCATTCTCAATAGCAAAAGTAGTAGAAAGCTTACTATCATCACTGTTAAAAATGCTGACTGCTCCAGTATTTTTTACCTCATTATAAGAAGCATCAGTATGGATAATAGTAGTATCTTCTACCTCAATATCTTTATAGCAATCTTCAACAACAGGTATGTTTTCCCCAGCAGAAAAAAGCCCCATAATGTCATGAAAATCAACTTTGATAGCACTGCGCAAAACCTTATCAATCTTCTTATGAGACATGGACTCAATCAGGTGAATAGAAGAACCAGAGACAGGATCAAGACACTCTTTTCCTCCAATATCAACAGTGAGCTTTTTAGCATGTAGAGAAAACTGCTGAGGAGAAAAACTACGAAGAATACCAGGGATACCTTCTAGATTATTACTACGCATGAGATCATAAAAATAATCATGATAGACAGAAAAATGATGATGATCTTTCTCCTTATACAAGGAGTTAAACGCATACACCACACCGCTTACCACACAGTCTTTATCATCATGAGCATTGATGACTTCTAGCACTGTTGTTTTTGGATGGCGAGACTTAGTGACAATCACACTGTAGTGCTTATTCTCTTCAGGCAAAGACAGGGGGATTACCTTATGGCTGTAGTTTGTCATGATAAAACTTTCTTTTTTGATAGTTGTATATATGTTTCTATATCTTCCATTATGAAATATCACAACTAAAGAAGTCAAGGAAGATAGCACTAGATACCCCTATAAGTGGGGTGAGTGGAGATAAGCAGGGTGAAAAGAGACGTTCTTTATCAGAGAGAGGATAAGTATCTCAAGGGGTAGAGGATACCTACCAGGTGGAGGATGAGCACTTATAAGGTGGTGGAGTAGTAGATGAAGAGAGTGGGTTTTTCAGGAGTGGGTTATTGGGGGTGATCTCTTCAGAGTGGGTTTTCTCCTAGGTAGAGCTGTGTAGATTTTTCTCTTAGATGAGTTTTAATGAGGTTTATCTTTTGATGGGGTGCGAAGTAGAAACTATGTTCTAAAAATGACACTACCCCATGGAGATGCAACTTAATAGAAACTATGTTCTATTTCCCTTGGTGTGATTGCATGAGGAGGAAGAAAACACTGCAACAAGAAATGTATAGCTCTTTACCCTCCATGCACTCTTTGTGTCCCTTTTGCCCATCAGCTACTACACCCTTAAGAGATGCTTTCACTTGATACAAACTATCTTCTTGATGATAAGTCAAATATCAAGAGACAATCTAGGTGTCTTCTCTCCCTATCTCAAATGAGATCAATGATCACCTCAGTGCTTCTCCCTACCGTTGTAGAAAGAATACTTCACTCTACTGAGATCATCTACAACTCTTATACAAAGAAGATCCCATCCACTTCTCTATGAGACCTTGTATTGTATCTAGATACCCTCCCCTTAACTACTTCAAAATCACTCTTCTACTATCAATGCACATCACTTCTCATTCACACCACAACCATTCTTTGTATCAGCATCATTGAAGACCATAACCACTTTTGTGTCCCTTCACACCACCACCCAAATACAAATGCTCCACCTCATATACAACTACTACTAGCTCATATACAACTACTACTAGACAATGGAAGGCACTTCTTTTACCCTCAAAACATCACTACACATACAACCACTATGTAAGATCCCTTACCCAATCAAACAAGTAGCACTCTCCCATATAGTCCATTATCACTTTTTTAATCCATACACAAAGAAACCAAGACTGTAGAGAGAAATGAAATGAGATTTCATATAGATGAAAACCACAACATAAAACTTCTACCTCAATCCACTCCTCTTCAAGAACACACAGAGGTGTATCTAGTAGTAGTAAGAGGAGTGGGTGGTATCAGGAAGAGAAGTAGTAGTAAGACTTCTTTTCCTTAAAGCAAGAGAAAGATATATACAAGATAGATTGCAGGGAAAGTAGTAGTGGGAGAAGTAGTAGTAGGAGGGGTGTTTCCTAGTAGTAGGAGTAGTGCTTCACAGTAGCAGGAAGAGTAGTACTTGACAGTAGTAGTAAGAGGAAACACCCTTGATACTTTGACAGTAGTAGTAAGAGCAAGTTTCCAGTCAAGAAAACCATTATCAATATAACTTCCTGATACTACTACTATTCCTTTTCAAGTAGTAGTAATACAAGTAGTCAAAGATATGCATTTAAGAGCTATTGTAAGCAGTAGTAGCAAGACACCTCATAGCTTCCAAGCAACAATACATCATAGAATGAAATCTATTAGCAATAAGAAAAACTACTGTGTCATCTAGTAGTAGTAAGAGTAGTTCTCCATAGTAGTAGTAAGAGGAGTAGTAGTAAGAGGTGTACTCCACAGTAGTAGTAAGAGGAGTAGTAGCAAGGGAGTGCTATATAAAACTAGTTATCAACACTGCATCAATGAATATCTTTCTTGTTTTCTTCATTGGAAGTAAATGGTGATGCTTTTCAAGTAGTAGTGATATCCACAGTAGTAAGACATGAAGAAAATATCAAGATGATTGATACTAGTGAAGTAGTAGTGGGGAAAGTGTTCTGTATTAGTATCAATGACACAGAACTTTCTTTAAATGGATACCAGTAGATGCAAGATGATGCTTATGTCCCTTTTACAAGGGAATATCTAGAAGCGCATGGCGGGGAATGTTTGTTTCTATGTCCCTTATAAGGAGGGGGATAGAACATAGTAGTAGTGGAAGTAAGAGGATATGCATATACAGTAGTAATAAGCAAAGCATTGATGTTAAGGATATACCATATACAAATACACCACAGCCAAAGACAACTGATGCTTCCAATGAAAGAACCTCTACCCCAGTAGTAGTAGTAGTAGTAGTAGTAGCTGTCTCTTATACACATCTGACGCTGCCGACGAGCGATCTAGTGTAGAT